>Ga0114960_10000872_pt1 | contig 24877 bp, 30 predicted proteins | sample C_130625_MF_Meta_FD_92637 | JGI IMG/M metagenome (GOLD analysis project Ga0114960, IMG submission 92637) | Freshwater microbial communities from Lake Croche, Canada to study carbon cycling - C_130625_MF_MetaG | ecosystem: Environmental > Aquatic > Freshwater > Lake | place: Lake Croche, Canada... | reverse complement strand
AGAGCTCTTGAAGCAAAATTACGAGCTATAGCTCGACGCCGCGAAGAAGAACTGATGTACTTACACACACAAAGTGTTGTCAGAAGTCGCATGCGCAGAACTCCGAGCGCACCAAGTTTTTTGCTAAATGAACGCCCATCATATCATTACTGATCATCATTAATAAATGACAAAAAAAATTCGAGGCGGTGATTGCAAACCGCTTATTGTTGGTCTTCCGCGACTTCCTGAAATTGATGACGAATTACCAAGAATGTTCGTCAGTACAGTTCGCAATTTTATGTCATAGAAAAAATTCCCAAACATTATAAAGTTGTACTTCATTATGTGTAGGCTACGCGGCTACTGTTTTCATTTATTTAAAGACTTATATATTATTGCTCTTGTTTTTGCACTATCATCAGATAAACCTTTTGCTCTTGCACTTGCAAGTGCGAGTCGCATTGCATTAATTTGTGCACGACTGTACTTTTTTAATGCCGTTGAACCACCAGAAATTTTGTAATCTTCACCTGTTTCGCACTTTTCTGATGAGCCGACAAAAGTCGTTTCCGATCCCGTACTCAAGCAACTTGAACTTAACAGTTGAACATTTTTTAATGGTAAGACGAAGATGTAATTAATTTATTTATAATGATTTCGAACAAACTCTGCGCTATTCTGCATAAGCAAATATTCTTGTATTTGACTTGACGCTGTAGGCCCTATTTTGATTAATTTTAAAAAGCCGGTCGTTGACAGTGACCAAAGCCCAATAAGGCCATCACAAAATTGAGGATGTAATTCAACAATTCGGGACGCTTCGAGCAAAGTCATTTTAAAAACATAGTTTACAGCACTTGGGGAAATCATTATGGCGTCGCGATGCACACTATGATCTGGCTTTGAAACTATGGGACCCTGTAAGATAACAGCGTTGAATGTGTAATCGTCGCATGGGACTTCAAAGCTGTCATCACGTCCATTTACCGAGTATTGGCGAATCTTAAGCATAATAACAAATGGAGTCAGCTAAAAAGCAAGCAGACACAAACAACAGAATTTTTATTTTGCGTGATAGAATTAGACAAACAAGAAATTGGTTGGAAGTTTGTTGGTTGCGTCTTGACATTATTGATCTTAAAAAACTAAAGAGTACGCCGTCAACGAAATAAGGACATGAAAGATTGTGTGATAGACTATGTATGGGCCCCGCTTGTTTTCAGGTACTCTAGGCTGACCAGAAACGAAAGCAAAAATTGATGCAGTTAAAAGAGATGCTTGCAGGAATCTAAAATTTTGCCAATAGCGCATCAAAGAGCCACCAATGACAATTTTTGCCATTAAAGCATCGAGGTCCTTGTATTTTGCTTCTTTTGATTTGTGATAAAAGCTTGAGACGATGCACGCTGCTAGAGCAATAAATCCGAAAGGATCAAATCGGGACAGAAGCACAACTACTGGAGGCAACATGCATAAATTTGAAAGACATAACGGGTCCACACAACACATCAACTCAAAAGCATCGTGCGGTGTTTCACGGATTTCTGAACGTTCTTGAATAAGCGTAACTGAATTTGATAAATCGTATTGTAATGATGCAGTAAGTGGGCCTACTTTTTCAATTGATAAATCGGAGAGCGTGTATTCTGCTCCAAAACTTATTGTCTTTTTCTCGTAATTAACAAGCATAGCTCTTACTGGCCAATTAAGAGCTTTTGCTATAAATGCGTAACCAGTACGCCAAGGTTTTTTAGCAATGGTGCCTTTCGGACTTATTAGTAAAATGGTTGTTAAGTCAGGCCGTAAAAACTGCTTTAATTGCTCAACAAGAATTGAAACGCCGCCAAGACCGCGGTCTTCCAGTCTGGGTGCTTCTATTACTCGAAGAGCATGTAATATAGGCCTCGTGAATGAATTAAAATATCGCGGATTCCACACACTGATAAATTGAATTGGCGCATCTTTGTAAAGCAGCATGAGAAAGGCGTCCCAATACGTGGTGTGAGTCCATACTGCAACTGCATTTTTGCGAGGAATGTCTATTATTTCATCCCAACCACAAAAGTGACGGCATATTTTTAATAACATTTTAAACATTTATTTGAGTAATAAATAACTTTTTTATGAATTTAGACTCGCTTTTTGGTATAAAGATTTTTGCTCTTTTGAAAAATTTAAGGCAATATTGGTAATACGCTTACTGGTTCATAAGTACTCGATTCACGTTCTTCTTTCATGTGTCGTTGCTTCGCTTCCAACATTTGTTCAATGGCTTTTTCTTGGTCTGGCTCTTGAGCTTCGAGATCTTTGTTAACCGCTACTTCTAAACGACACCAAATAATTTTGTTAATCTCTGCAATATTTGGCGCAGTCAATTGCCAACGGTCGTACACTGTCGTGTCAAAAAGAATGTCAAGAATTTTTTCAAGGTTAACAGAAATAATGTCAGCCAAATTCCTGCATTTTGGCCATTTTGGCCTTAATTGTTTAAAAGCATAGTATTGAAGCAATTGTGTATTTGATGTACACTTGACGTATGTTTTTAAAGCAGTTTCCGTTGAAGTCATTTTATATGAAATAGTTTTATTAAGTGTATTGTCTTTGAACCTCACAAAAAGAAGACCAAGACGACTTAAGAAGTGTTTGCCACTGTTCGAGTGCAATGCGCAAACTTGTTGTTGATTCGCGCTCTTTGCAAAATTTGACCGATTCGCAACTTGCCCGAATAGACCGCAAATATTGATCTAGAGCTGAACGATCGACGGTCAACGTCTGCAACAACAACTTAATTTCATTTTGAAGAGCTGTGTCAGCTTTTACGAGTTCGTCAGGAACCTTAAAGTCTACAATATGTTGTCTAGATTTAAGAAGCCTTGTTTCTGCTAAGACCGCCGCTGAACAAGCACTTATTGCGTCATCCAATGCAATAGATTGCCTTGATTTTACCTTATCAAATTCGCGTCTGACTCGCCTGATGAGAGTTGTAATGTCTGCAATTGACGGCCTTTCCGGCCTTTCCAGTTTGTCTACGCTCGCAATGCGCACTGGTTCTTCTTCAACAAGATCAGAAATACTTGATACCACGCTATTATTAGATCTTAAACTTTTTAGCTGTCCAGTATTTAAGTCACTAAGACGATCACGAATTGCTTTTGAATTTTCAATGGCATTAACAACATTATCGACATTTATGCGTCTTGTGGGTCGTTCCATTATTCGTTGAGCACTCATGTCACGAAGATCTTCGTACATCGCAAGGCGTTCTTTTTTAAGCAATTCTTCCAAATCTTTGAGCCAGTCTTGTGATTCGCTTTTTACTCCAACATCGTTTACTGCTTTGCGTAAGTCATCTGAAATGACTTCAATTTTAAGAACGTTTTTAATTTCTGCACAAAGATTGCTTAAGCTTTTCGAAGTAAACCACACTGCTGAACTAAGGCTTGCTGTAAGAATTGTGTCGCGTCTATCAATCGAGTCGCATTCTGACACGACTATGTCGCGTTTCAAGTCTTTAAGAGCTTTAAGTAAGGTGCGCATTGGCATTGGCAGTTGTTCAAGAGCTTGCTCTGCAAGAAGTACTTGACGGCTATCATCAATGTCAACATTAGGCTTAAATGACTCTAAATTTAAAAATTGTATGTTAAGGTCTCCAGAATCGAGGCCACGCGCAATAAGTTCCAGCCACGTCGTTACAGAGTTCATTTTTTTCTTAACGAATAGTCATTTTGTCAGCCACTGCGCCGCGCATCATCTTTTTAGGAGCTGCAGTCAACTCGCGGCGTCTCTTTGTTGTCCCATTTTTCTTCGTAGAACTTGACATGTGCTTGCGGATGTCTCCAAGATGAGTTTCGACGTACTTGTCAACGTGATGCTCTACGCACCATTTAATGAAACACAATTGTCCGACAGTCGTTCTTTGCGGTTCTCCATTAAATTCAAAAAATAAGTGTGTTCCACGACGAAATGGGTCGAATAAGAGACGATGATGTTTCTTTAGTTCATTTTGATAGTCTAAATTTGGATCGATAATGTTGCCATCGATGATGTGCAAGTCGGGGCGGCCCTTCGCAAAATTCGTTACGGCCCAATCGAATGCACGAAGTCTTGGTGTATTTGAGTTTTCATCATTGAGCGGTACCACAACCGTAGAAAGCCGTTCTGGTGTGAAAAAATTGGATTTGACGATCTCGCGCAATAACTGGTGTTCACGACGTGTAATGCCATGATGAATCTTTTCGTTGTCCACAATTGCTGTAGAACTTTTTTCAAACCAAAATGGACCTTCGTAATCAGACTCAATAACGGGTTTAACAAAATGTGAGGTTTTTTCGAGTTCTGCTTCTGTAAACTTGCGCTTGCGCATAGACCCTTTTGATCGCCCTTGTTTCGACGTAACATTCTTTGCTTGGTCCTCTTTCATAGGAACCACGGACATTTTCAAATTTGTTTGCACAATTAAATTGTGTCAACTTTTTTCAAACGCAAAATAATAAAATGAAACTTCTTATTGTCTACCTCACTGACAATGGACGGCATTACACATTTCGCCACTTTACAAAGTTAATTGACCAATCAGCAAAAAAAGCTGATTGGAAAATATTAATTTTAGGACACGACGACGATGTATGTTTTTACAATAATATTTTAAAGCAATCATCTTTTAACTACGAATCATTTAATTTTCCGCAAGAAGACAACTACATGGAAAAAGTTCGATTTGCTGTGCGTTTTGCAAAAAGAGCTGGAATTCCGTACATGATGAAATGTGACAATGACTTATTTTTTCGAGGTAGAACTCTTGACTATATGATTGACAATCTTGAACTTTTGCAGGACACATCTAATCTAACACTCGGTCCGACTCTTTCGTCAGGCATTCCAACTGTCGAATATTTTATGAATCAGTTTTTAGATGACAACGATCGCTTGGAATTGCAGAAAAAATTTATTAAAACACCTATTGAAGATATTTGGGGTGCAACTTTTGTACACTTAAACGAGTACACTATTCAGGCCACATCGTGGAATGGCTCAGCATTTTTTGATTCCGTAAAGGATACAACACATTACTACAAAGGCATTCATCCTGTACGGGTCAATATTGACGCCATTACGTTTTTAAACCAAATTGTAATTCGCAACAAATCAAAATTTTATGAAGATCGTGATTTGTCAATCGTACGCGACAAGAAGTCACCATATTTGTGTAACAGCATTTTTTGCATTCGTACTGACATATATGATATTGTTCTGTCCGATAAAAGTCTTTTTGTAGACAGTTTTGATGAGGTTCCTTTAAATAAGTACGCATGGAAAATTGGCGCAGCACATCTTTTTGTCAAAAATGGATTTGGCCTCCATATGTATTACAACACAGTGCCAGATAATCGGACTTATGAACAAGAGTTCTGCAATTCGTTTTTTGACAAGTGTGAAACAAGTTGAAAATATGTTTGCAAACAATTTTGTTCAAAAAAATCATGGACACCGAATTAGATCGCGAATATGTTCAAAGAACTGATAGCCAAGTAAAAGCTGGTGATCGTTTTGGAGACCCATCTTTTTTTAAAACAGATGCTATTGACACGCAATCTGGTTGTGCACCTTATTGCTTTCGACTTAAAATTGATCACGAAGAAGGCGCGCTTGCTGCAGTAGCTGCTTACAAACCATGGTGGGCCGACCTGAAGCAGACATGGCAAAAGTCTACGGGCGATGCTCGCACGCGCTTTAAGAATTGGACGATTAGTCGAGAGACCAAAAAAGAAGGCGAGGCAACTCATGTGGCCATGAATTCTGGCCGACTTATCATTCAATTTGGTCCTGAAGAAGACACTTTTTTGGAAGATTATGCAAAATGTCTTGCTGCTGGGCAAAAGATGTATTTTGTCGAACAATTAAGGTACCAATGGTCTCCACCATGCTTTCGACTATTTATGGACCTTGATTTTAAGCAACTCGAGCCTATTACTGAACGTGGCATTGAAGCAGCCAGTTCAGTGTGCGCTTCAGCAGTTGCTCGTTTTTTTAGTCACAAGTCTCACACCATAGTTGCAAGTACAACTTATAAGGATTGCACTGCAAAAGATTCTTCAGGCAATAAAATTAAACTTGTAAAAACTGGCGTTCACCTTTATTGGCCAAAGCATTACGTGACGCCTTTGCAATGCTTACACATCCGCGAATCCATCATTGCAGACCTAATTGAAGTATTTGGTAATCGCGTTGAACCTGAAATGAACACTTGGGAAGATGTTGTCGATCAGTCAGTGTACGGCAAGGCTAATGGGGGCGGCGGCTCTGGCTTGCGGATGATTGGTTCGTTTAAAACTGAACAATGTGATTGCAAAACTGGAAAGGATCGCATAACTGGTGGACCATGCGGCTTGTGCAAAGGTCAAAAACGTTTTGATGATCGTGATAATGCTGGCCGACCTGGAAGGCCGTATATGTTGCTTTGTGTTCTGTCAGAACCGGATGCCGACCTTAAAGTAAATCGTCGCGATGTTGAACAAGAGAAAGCTTACATGAACTCTACCTTTGCATTAGTTCGTGATACAAAATTACGAACATCCTTGACCGAAGATAATTTAAATAATGGGTTTAAGTTACCACCTGGAGCTCCTATTTACGTTGTTGAATCAAAAGGTCGGCGTAAGTCAACTGTGCGCAATGAGCGAGCTGTTGAGCCCACAGATCCAATTTACATTGCATTGCAAGAATGCATCCGATCTTCTTTTGGGCAATTGTATAATGGCGTGGTGGTACGTAAAGTTACAAAGGCTTCACAAGGGCGCCATTTTACAATTCTTATTACAGGACAAAATTGTCGTTATTGCCAAAATATAGGGCGAGAACATAACTCGCAAAACATTTACTTTGTTGCTTCAAAAGAATTTGGTCTTGTGCAGCGCTGCTTTGATTCGGGAGAAAAAACTGCAGAAATGCAGTATGGTCTTTGTCGTGAATATTCTTCTGCTTCAATGGTTGTTTCTCCGAGTGTCTCGGCATTGCTGTGGCCAGAAACTGTGACATTTAATGAACCTGACTTGGGCCCATCTGATGGAAAACCAAATGAATCTTTTTTGCTAAAAGCTTTGATTAATAATATTGACTTTCATTGTAAAGAATTATATCCTGAAAGTCCATCATGGCCTTCAGTTGCTCGTTTAAGGCGCACCGGACGTGGTCGATCTACTGATTTTGTCGTACAAGGATCTAAGGATCTCGGAACACGTGGACCTGTTGCTTACAAAAATATTGGAATGCAATGGTCGCAATCATTACTGGATCTTATTGCTTCAAAGTGTCAAACCGTCGACGATCAGCCTAAAGAAGTTACAAAAAGCATCAGGCACTTCGAAAAAATGGTATTTGAGGCTTTCACGACAATTGTCACTCTCGCTTCAGCTGCAGATGATCCGAGCGCTTTTGATAAATGTACTTCCATGGACGATTTTTTAAAACTTGATGACTTTGTCGAAATTTGTGACACGTCCGTAAAATCTGTATACATTTAATCTAGAGTCTTTTTGACTACGTATTGCTTTAAGAAATTAGGTGCTTCCTGCTGTTCTCGGCCTCTTTTCTTCGTAGACTTTACCTCAATAGACTGAGCTGCGTCTTTGGGAACATTTAAAGACGCCAAGAATTCGAGGTACATTGGAGGCCCTCCAGATGGTTTTTTTGTCGCTAAAGGCACACTTCTCGTTTTTGGCCTCTCTAAGCCAACAAGACGGCCGGCAGATTGTGGCAACAAAGCTGTTGCATTAGGTACTGCGCTTCCCTGTTTTGAATGTACACCAACGACGTAATTTGCAAAGGTTACAAATGGTGGCTGTAGCACCGACTTAACTTCGTATCCGGACAGACCGTAAAAATCAGCATCGTGAAGTGGCCCACCAAAACGTGCGTGCGCAGATCTCGGTGGAGCAACTACGGTGTCACGCACACCAAAATAACGACGAAGAAGTTCAACTGTAGGTGCTAATTGTTTTGACGTCGAATCATTTTCGCAAATATATCCAACAGCGCAGCATGGACGACAAAAAGGTCCGTAAACCCAATATTGATCAGTTTGAATTTCGTAAAGGCGCGCTGCTGGAACTGGCGGACCAACTGAACATTGGCCTCCGCAGTGAAGGCATTGCAAGTGGTCCATAGTATGTGGCCATGATGCCACCGAAGAAGTTCGCAAAGGCAACTTTCCAGAAAATATACCAGAAACATGAGCGACACTAATATTTTCAACTGGAGGCACGGATGTCATCAAGAGCTCAGTGTTTACAGACTTCATAATTTCATCGGGACCCGAAAGATGCATTCGAGTTATCGGCATTCTTTCCATTTGAGTTTGTTTGTTTTTGTTTGTTTGCGTAAAGCACAAACAAATGGACCTCAAGAATATTTGCAACTTGCACGTAGTCCTGATTCACAGTTCATTTAGTGAAATTGAAAAATACTTAAGACAGTCAATTTTAGAAAAAGAAGCCCTTGCTTGTTTTGCTTGTTTGTCGGCTGCTTGTAATGCAAACGTTGTAAAAAATATTGTCCCTTTTTTTATGAATTCAGTTGAAGATACTATAGGAAATTTTGACAGCCACTTGACTTTCATAGACAAAGTCTTTGATTTTGCGTGCGCATTCAACACGTCTTGCGGACCCTTGCTTTTAAAAGACTTACACGTGGCTCGTATACGACGTAATCGAAATGATCATGCGTACGTTTACTTGCGTCGCAAGGCTCGACGTAGATGGAACACAGTCGTGGCAGCGGTTATCTGTAGGTGCATGTTTTTTGCATGGATGCGTCATCGTTTAAGGCCAGACGGCCCCTACATGAAACGCTATTGTGTCAAAGCTCAACAGCGCTTACACTGCGCTTAAGACAAGCGTTATTTTTGCTTTTAAAATAATAAATGCCTGATGTTGACATTGTCGGTGATGATGAAGAAGTTCTCAATGTGAAGGTTGGGCGTCCAACTGTTGGCCCCAGCATATTTGAAGTTTCGTTAAATAATTATCCTGTTCAACCTTGGCTAAATCCGCGAGCTCCATTGAGTCAATGGTTCAATTACGGATTTAATCCCGCTACATTTACGCGATATGCCATGCAACAAACGAATTTAGCAAAAAAGTAAATTATTTTCTTCGTCCACTAAGGAAGTGCAGAATCAAAAATGAAAGACCGACAGCTCCAATAACGCCACCAGCTTTTAGAACGGTGCCAGTAGTATTTGGTGGTCCTGTCGAAACATTGGGATCGGTTCCAAGTCCGCGACCAAAAGATTTACGCTGAGACACGCGATGACGAAATTCTGAGCGCGCATTGTGAGAATCCGCAACAGCAACAAAATCAATTTCGTGTCGTTTTTGTTGGCTGGGCGCGCTCTGACACACCACAGTGTTATCTGGAAGAACCACTATGATGTCTTTATAGTCACAAGCTTGCACACATGATGCGGGCCCGGTTGCATTCGCTACTTCGTTGTAGCCAACTGGGCAAGTGTTTTTACGCAAATAAGTTTGTCTTACGCACAATGGTTCCTTTCGAGCAGCGCTTGCAAATGTAATTGAAACATCAGTCGGACTGTTTTCTAGCGCAGTATAACGACCATCATCAGGACAAGACGCCCACAAGTTTGGGTCGCTTGGACTAATACCACTTGGATATGCGTATTGACAAGTGTACAACGGAGGACTATTCAGTGCTGTCCAAGGACCAAGGCCTTCTTCGGGTGCTGGACACTTTGCTCTACAAGCATAAACTTTTTCATCATCTGCACAAGTTGTTGAGCCGTTGCTGCAACTTACAACTGGTTCATACCCGTCAATACACCGATCATAGCATAACCCAGGATTTTCTGCGCAATTAGAATCACCAAAATACATGCCTTCTGGGCATTCTCCTAGTGGCACAGCCTTGTTTGATTTACTAAGCGCTTGTTGATATTGACGGACAGAATTTTGAAATGACCCAAAATTAGCACCAAGTCCAGTTCCAGTTGCAGGACATTGGTCATTCATAGATGAATGCTTGATTGGAACATTTTGTGGTTGAGTTGTACTTTTAAATATTAATTGAGATGAATCGGGTGGCCGAGAAGCTATTGAAGGACAACGACCAGAGGACATATCCTGAACACAATTAATTGTAATTTGGTCGCCGTGGGCGTCTACTTGACCTGTGGGCAAGCACCGATTCGAAGTTGCGTATATGTCAACGTAATCGAGGTACTTATTGTAACCAGGCGCAGTTGTTGAACCTTGGCACGTCGCTACGCAAGTACTTTGAGTTATGTCAAAGAAATAGCCTTCTGGGCAATCTGGCACACACCACTCTAAATTAAAAAATTCGTTAATGACGGCCGACGTCCCTTGTCCACACGAAGATCCTTGTTTTGATGGCAAAGCAAGAGCTTGGCATCCTTTTTGAGTACCCCCATAAGGATCAGGCCAATATACTGGATTAAAATATTGAGGATTACAAAAAACACGTTGAACGGGCGTTGTCGCATCGTACGATTGAGGATCGTACTCGCCACTAAGTGGCATAAACAAGCACATTTTTGCATTTGACGGGTCTTGGAAAGTTCCCGGAGGACACGTGCTGTAACAATTCGTAGTCGGACCATTTGGATTCAGAATTGGTTCTTTCGGAACAGTTTCTTGCCAAGCCATCGGCAAATCGCAAAAAGAAGTGTTATAAGAATAACATTCCGTGTAAGGCTTTCCTCCAATCGGTTGTTCAGGTGGCAAAGTTGTCAATGCACTCGCACTGTAATTTGCAGGCCACAACGGATTCTTGCGTCCGTCTAATCTGTAAGGTCCTGTTAATGACAACAAGTCCGTGGGACTTTTCGTTTGAACTAATGTAGTCAAGGGTGCAGATCCTGGTGGGCATGAATCCCACAATTCCACGCAAGCACTTGGGCATACTGTTGGGCATACTGCACCTGACGGGCCACCAACACTTTGGTTACCCCCTAATGTAGTTGTAGGAAAAACGCGGCATTGACTTGTAGATTTGTTTACGGCAAGTTGGCCATTTGAGAGTCGCACGCAAGGATTGACACATGCAGATTCTGGGCCGTCATTTGGAGTGCGCTCGCAAGCTCCTGTCTGTGGGTCAGGTTTCGGTCCCTCGTAATCGACCGGACAAACATTGTTTGAAAATGTTCCGGAAGGCAAATCTGATGAAATCGTCCATTCGCTTATAACATTGGTATGACATGGACCAGAGGCACAAACGTAAGGTCGACCATTAAAAATAATGCCTGAACCAGTCGGAGCTCCAACAGAGACTCCACTAGCGCCGTAGAAACTTGGCTGCTGTCCAAATATCCAAATTGGCCCTGAAGGACTTGATTCCCAGTAAACCCAAGCATACGGATCGCTTGGCTTTAATGTTAAACAATATGGATTATGTATTTCTGAGCCGCACGCTATTTTATTAAATAGATTCACAAAAAAATTTGACCCAAGTGGGGATCGAACCCACAATCTTCAGCTTAGAAGGCTGACGCGTTATCCATTGCGCTATTGGGCCAATGTTATCTAAAGCGTTCAAAAACACTGACGCTCAAGAACTGAAAAACATAAATGGCAACTTATTTTACAATTGGACTTTCAGTGGGATACTTTTTTTATGATGATGTTGCGACTGCTTTAAAATTCATTCAAAGTGGACTTTACGAAATATTGATATCATGTTCAAAGCGCAAAAAAGTAAAAGTGGTACCTTCTTTAGACACTACTTTTTCAAAAGTGTTGCCAGAGCCAATGATTTACAATCCGATTTCGGAACAAGTCGAAAGTCAAGCATGTGATGTCCCTAAACATAGTGACGTCCCTGAAAATAGTGACGTCCATGAAAATACGGATGAACACAAATTAAACTAAATTTTTTCTAATTTTGTGTTTGGCAACAACATTTGAATTCTTTCAGCATCTTGAGTGCTTAACAGCAGATCGTAATGACATGAACCTGAAAAAAGCAGTCGAACGGTGCCGAGGGTGTTTTGTTGTTGAACTTTTTGATACAAGCGGCCATCTCTGTAAACTTCAACATCAAGTTTTGACATGTAAGAAAAAGCAGTGTATTCAGGAACGCCGCCCCACGTTCTAGGCCTCTTGACGTGTTCCAAATAACGTAAAACAAGCTTGAGGCGCTCTGGACCAGGATCGGGAATATCGCCCGAACTCAAGTTAGAAGATTCCATTGCCACTAAATCAGCACGAGTCCATGGAATGCTTTTAGTTCCTTCTTCTCCTGGTTTTGACTCGCCATTAGCTTCGAAGCCAGGCAATTGTTTTGAAAGACCATTTAAATACCAATCACAAATCATAGATCGGAGACGTTCAGCGGATTCAAGTACTTTGTCGTTGTATCCGTCAACGAGACCGACACCTTTTTCATTTACCTTTAGAAGCTTTGAAACTTCGAGACCCAGGCGCAACGATATAAATAGACAAGAACCATTTGGCTTTACCCGCAAAACAAACATTTGTTCAAAAACTTTGGTATAAATTGTTTGTTACAAACACACTTTTGCAAAGCTTGAGTGAGGTTCCCAAGAGTATATTTTGCAAATAGTTTAAAATAAAATATTTAAGAGTGCATCCGACGCAATTAAAAGTGTGCAAATTTCAAGAATTCCGAGCACTGCGTTACCTGTAGTTTTTGGGCCTCACGAGGAACCTAAAAAAAGCAATGGACTCATCTGTCCTCGATCAATTGCGTCTTCAAGACGGACGCCTGTTTCAAAGCGAAAGCATTCTAGCACTGTTTCTTGATGCAAAGGCCGTAGCTCTTGAAGCCTTTACGCGTGCACTTAGATCTGAAAATAAGGAAGAAGCTCTTACAAAATTGATTGTCTTAGATGACGATGACACTTACGAATTAGCTTTAAAGTCGCTTGCTCCTAGTGGCATTGAAGACTACCACGCAAAAGCGCTGCATGAATGCGTAAAAATATCGGCAAATTTATTGTGGCCAACTGAAATATTTTTGGTTGCACGCCCCAAGTTGTCAACTTTAATGAAGGGCCTCTTTAAAAGATTGTTCGCGACAGATTGCATTCGCACTTCTGAATTTTTATCTTTGGACCCAATTAAGCAGGATTTTGTAATCCGCGAATCATTTCGTAGAACACTCGTTAATGATTGCTTGGTTGTTTTTGATGCTCCTGCTAAAGATTTTAATGAATTAGTAGACAGCGGCAATACAGACAGCAAGCGGCCAAAGAGTACTCTGGGACCTGTTGAGGACGACGATCTTGATGGCAGTGCATCGACATACGATGATAACAAGAGTGCAGTAAGTGCAGCTCACAGTGTAGCACAGAGCGAAGCACGGAGCGCATCAAAACATGTTCAAGAACAAGTTATAGAACAAGCCGACATGAAAAGTGTTGCGCAGAGCGTGGCTCGTAGCGTGGCTCGTAGTGTTGCTGGTAGCGTGGCTCGTAGCGTCGCACCAAGTGTGGCACCCAGAATTGTTCCGACGGGGTCCATTGTTTCCGCGGCATCTCAAGCAACGGGCGTATCAATGACAAGTGTTCGCACACCTACTAATGTTCGAAAAGTGAAAATTGAACCAGAACTTTAATACATAATTATACTTATGATAAGACCATCTATACGATCTAAAATGCCACCATGTCCTGGAATTCGAAATAAATAATTAGAGTCTTTAAGTCCGCAATGTCTTTTGCAAACTGATTCTAAAAAGTCGCCAATTTGAGAAGATACCGCGAGTTTTAGTGACATGCCTACGATTTGCATTAGGCGTAAAATGCTCAAGCTGTCAGCAAAATATTTTAGTTGCCATGCTGTACCAGCAAGTGTTCCAAGAATTAATGCTCCGTAAAGACCACTTACAGTTTTTTTTGGACTCCATTCAGTCAATAGTGGACCTTTTAAGTACTGGCCAACAAGAAGTCCTGCAGTATCAGCACTCCATACAACTGCAAAAACATAACACAAATTTGCATCTGTCATATTAAAAGACTTGTAAAAAAGAGCTAGAGGAATTGCAAGGGTAAAGAAGTTTAGGAGCCAGCTAAGGTGACCGCAAGATGCAGTTCCTCTTGGCCGATTACGAGACGATATATTCGCCATGTTGTATATTTCAGTTGCGGCAGCACTTGAAACGAGGAATTTGAATGCTGTAAAAACAGCAGGACCACATGACATGAAACCCAATGTTGATAAGGCCATTGCGCCTGCAGACAAGATTCGTTCCATTGTTACTGACAAGTTCCACGAATTGCAAACAAAATTCGTCGTTTGTTGGTTGAAAGTCAAACAGTTTGAAGCAAAATGAAACGTGGCCCGGAATGCCTCGATTCCGGCGAAGACAAAACGAGTCGCATGCGCATAAGTGAACCGATGAAAGTTTTTGGAAAGCTTGGGTCTGGAACTTACGGAAATGTTTATGCCATTGACACAGGAAATGGCCACGCAGCATTAAAACTTATGAAACCGAGGTCACAAAAAATTGAACACTTTGGCGAAACGCTTGATAGCATTCGAGAAATGTACGGCTTAGAGACCGCTGGATTACTAAATAGCGTCATTATTCGAAATGACGAAATATCTTTTTTAATGCCGCTATTTGGCAATTGTATTGGAAACACGGATTTGCCTGTGTGGACTGTAGAACAGGCTGCAGCAACATTAAGGCCAGTCGCTGTTAAACTTGCATCTACGAAAGGTCTTCATCGCGATATTAAAGCTTCAAATATTGTATTGCCAATAAATTCTGACGGCAGTGCAACCTTGCTTGACTTTTCTTTGTCTACTTATGCAGACAATGCAAGTGATGACGCTGTAACGACATTACAATACAGAGCACCTGAAATCATTGTTGGACTTGATTATGGGCGTCCTGCTGACATCTGGTCTTTTGGAATGGTGCTATTTAACGTATTGCTCGGATTTCATTTTTCTACAAGTTGCACTGAAGAAGGCAAGTTTCGACACAGTTTAAACCTTATGAATGCTTTTGGATGGTCTGAGTGGACAGAATACGAAACCTGCATGTCTGAATATGATATTAAATTGCCAGAAGGTCGCCCTCGTGAAGGCTATTTTAATTTTGAAATTATTTTAGAGAACTTTAATGATGTTGAAAAATCAAAATGTGCTGGTAATCTTCTTCGTGGAATGCTAAAGACAAATCCTCGCGATCGTATGACTTGGTCAACGATATTGAATCATCCGTTTTGGTCATATGCTGACCCTTCTTTTAAACCTTGTGGTAAGCCTCTACTGCAACGTTTACAGACTAAAGAATTTTTGGATGTTACATCATTTTTAAGCATCGCAAAAGTCAGCGACAGCATAAAAGGTCCTAATTTTCATTCTTATGGGCCACACAATTTAACAATTAAAGAACGCTTTTACGCTATTGACCATTTGATATATTACGGAAAAAAAGTTGGTGCAAAAGAATGTACAATTTTTAAAGCGTTTTTTATTTGGTTTCATTGTTTTGGTCTTCATAGTTCAGATTCAACGAGACGTTTTGGCACTGAAATTCAAGATCTTGGAAGCTGCTTACTATTAGCTTTAGCATACAATGAAGATTTTCGAGTTTTTGCATGTGATGAAAACTTGACGTGGTCGAAATGGGCTACTATATTTGACTGTGATAATGGTGCAGCATTTCAGTACGAAACTTTGCGGGCGATGACGTTGTCAAAGGGTTGGTGGCCTACCACAGAATTTGATGATCGCGTAGAAACTTACAAGGACGCTCTTACAACAGAGACATTTCTGACACTTGGTGTTTCAAAACTTTTTCTCTGTGTTCTTAGTGCAGAAGAACTCCAACAAGGTCTTGAAACATTACAAAACGTGCTCGCAGAAGTGCCGCGATCAATAATATCGGTAAATTAACTTGTTAAAATAACCCGTTAATCTAAAAAACAAATGCGCGTTGAAATTATAAGCTTTAAGAGTTTTTTTTATTATAAATGGAACCAAGTGAACAGCCTGCATCTAAAAAGCGGGATGCGCCAGAGAAACGCGAAAAGAAAAGCAAGAAAGCAAAGGTAGAATCGGACGATGACGATGCTGGCTCTCTAAAAGAGTTTATTGTCGAAGACGAGGAAAATTCTGATGGACTTCTTTCAGAGCCTGACCTTGAAGCAGCAATTAAGCCGGAAGACACAGACACTCTTTCTTTATTGACTGAAGAAGCTGCTCTTTTTGCTTCTGGTGTCACTGGAACAGTTATTGCAGGTCGTACCCTAAGATCACGAAATCCAGAAGACATGGAAAAGCGTAAAACAAAAGACATGTACTACGAGCGTTTTGGTCGTGACGAAGAAGCTCGTCTAATGGAAAAGTTTACAAAAAAGGACATTTTGGAGTTTATAAAAACTCTGGAAAAAGAACATCGCGCAAGCTACGAAGCTGCCGGATTTGCATGGCCTGCTGTTAATGCAAGAATGTCTCTTGAAAAGATCCGAGAAGAGTATGAGCCTCTAAAGAAGTTTTTGGATCTACCGGATTCAGATGACGAGTCGTCAGAAGACGAAGACTCAGAGGACGATGAAAGTGTTGAAGACGAGGACGAAGAAGAAGAGGACGAGGACGACGAAGACGAGGACGACGAAGACGAGGACGAAGACGATGACGAAGACGAGGATGACGAAGACGAGGATGATGATGAATAAAAAATTTTCAAATTTGCTCGAATGTTGTCGTATCAGAAGGGTCGATAAATAACTTTTGGCCATTAAAATTGAAAAGTAAGTCGCCACCTACCGATCGAACATAATCTGCCATAAATTTTCTAAGGACGCCGACTTTTAATAGTGAAGAGGATCCTTCTAGAGCACGACCTTTAAATTCGTACCGATTTCCAGAAATTAAGTTCATTGATGAGACCCCACCACTAATGCGCTTTGGAGATCTAGATTTTGAATGGTGCCTTGCGACAACTCGTCTTAGAATATTGTGAATTTCGTCAAGAGGTCTATTAATGGTGTGTTCTTGAATGACTCGACCATTTCGAAGTAATACAATATTGTGTCCGTTAGACTTTGGTTTTCTGTAGTGTATATACGAAAGGCCGTGTTCTTTTGAAAGTGTAAGTTGTCTTCCGTACTGTCCACCTTTTAACATTTATTATTATCGAGCATTTAGACGGCTCATGACAAAAGCGACGACAATTATTCCAATAATAATAACCGCGAATGTGGTTATAAGGCCTTCAACTGATCCAAGAATACCAAGAACGACTTGACGTTGATACGTCGGCCTTAAACAAGCGCTTTGGTTATTTACGACAGTAAAATCTGCCGGGCAATCAGCAAAGCAATGTTTTGACAACCCTGACGAACCACTTGGACAATTTGCAAAACATTGACCATGAATATTTTCATAATTTTTGTCACACGTAGCTGGCACTTGTGTCCGTGCACTAATAATTTTAGAAATTATTGGCCCAATATTTGATTGAAAATTTGAGTCACCAGTCCAAAAATAAGCTTGTGAAGCTATTGGAACAGTCGCATAACACATTTCCGAATTGTCTGCGAAAGGTTGTGTGCCTGCTTCACATGGTGCGAGGCATATGCGCCCACCTATTCGCGTCTCATTAGCATAGCAAGCTTCTCGAACAGTTGCAGTTCTTTTTACAAATTCAGCTTGGCATCCAAGGCCGTCCTTATTTTCCACAAAATTTGAGGGGCAATTAGGAACACACAAATTAAACTTTTTTGTTGTGCCCGGTGGACACGCTAACAGGCATTTATCAAAAAGGCGATCAGCTCCTGGCGGGCAACTTAGCGCTGGTTTAATTTCACGATCAAATGATGGCTTTAAGCAGGCACCGCCTGTCGGGCCGCCCGCAGTTGAGCCCACTGGCGCGAATCCTGTCGGACAATCTTTTGCACAAATTGGTCCGTCATCCACTGGTGACCATCCAGTTTTACAGTAATTGTAGCAAAGGCCATTTGCGCCAACTTCGGAATTAGCAGGATTGCAATTGCCGGGCGCAGCATTCATGATTTATTTCTTGCATCAATGAGTTTGAGCACAAATGATTGCGGACACACTTTTCGTACTTTTTTAATTTCTGCTTCTGTCGGTGTTAAATATTGAGCAACATAAGGCGCTTCTGCCGCAAGTTCTTGAAGCCTCACAAGTTGCCGGTACTTTTCATAAAGCAGTTGCAGTTGAGCGTGTGACCAAACAGACATTTTGTTTGTTCGTACAAACAAGGAGATTTAAAAAAATGGACGCTCTTGAAATTTTGAGGATGCAGTCATGGACAAAAATTTACGAAGCAATTCAAGACGCAAAAGCGTCGACAGTTATTGAACATGATATTTGGTCAACAATTTGCAAAACAGGTTTTCTTCATGGCATTCCAGTATGGCAGTACGGCGAAAGCCTCATTTTTGAAACTGATAGACCTGAAGTTCATTTTCGCGAAGCTGCAGCAGCTTACACTGACAAGCTTGAAAAAGCCTTGGGCCTTATCGCCATACCACATTTTAAAGAACAAATAATTACAAATTCATTAACTTTGATGGATTCTTTGTTGGACTCAATTGAAGATCACGAAATTGAAGCACTTTGCGAATACGGTCACTGGCGAGATTCAAATTTGCAAAGCATTAAAAAAGCGAAGGCCGTTCTTGAAGAGAGAGAAGAAACGACAGACGCTTTCATTGTGTGCAAAAAATGCAAGTCTAATGCTGTTGACACTGAACAGAAGCAAACAAGATCAGCTGACGAACCAATGACAATTTTTTGTGTATGTCGCAAGTGCAGCTCCCGCTGGCGCATAGAATAACAAATTATATCATGTAATCATGTACTATTACTTTTTCGTTAGCTCTTGTTACGAAACAGTTCTTTGCACTAACGTAACGTTCATTAAATGCATCCGCAGAATTTCTTGTTTCGGGCGGCCATTTTGACCGCATTTCTGAATAAATTGATGACCAAGATCCGTACGTCAACATAAGCTTGTAAGCAGTTTCAGGACCTATTTTGTAGACGTTGTCGCAAAAGTCGCATCCAAGCATGCAACATAGGTCAACAAACTGCTCTTGGGTTAATTGCAATGATGTCAAGACGTCGTCTAGGTTAACCATAATTGGTTCTTGAAAAAGTTTATAAATTGTGCGAGTTGAACCAAAGGCAATTGCATCAGTGTCTTCTGTGATGGCACACCAAGCTTGAGAAGTCGAAACTAAGTGTGCACACAAAGCTTCTGCTTCAAATTGTGCTTTTCGACAATTGTATCCTAGTTTTGTTAAAGTGTCATACAATGCGTCATAGTCCTTCGATGTAGGCTTTAAGATGCCTTCAAAGTATTCTGGAATTTCTGGATTGTCTTCATCGCTAGCACCGACTTGACTAAAACTCCTTTTTATGCAAATGCCAAGAGAAAGCATTGCTTCAACTTGTGCTGATTTTTTTTGAGCACCAAGAACGGCTTGACGATCACGAGCAACAGCTCTTTTTTGGCGTTCAGGAGCCTTTAAATCAAGTTTACCTCCATCAAACACAAAAATCGGTTCAAAATTACGTAATTTCAATTCTGTTCCAAATTTAATAAATCGTTGTTCAAGGCCTTCATAAGTGCGCTCCGTGTAAATAAATTTGTGTGCAAATATAGGCACGTCAATTGCTGCAACGACTGTAGAAATTGCAGGCAAGTGCTGTGGCAGTATCATTTTAGACTTTAAAAATGGCAGAAGGCCCTTGATACCCATTTAGTTTAATCAACGACGAGTCTTTCTTGAAAGAGAACGACGTGTTTTTGATCTTTTAGTCGCATGTCTGAATTCTTTTTCAGCAGCGGCCCACATGTTAAAGTTGTCAATGCGACGCTGTGCTTCTTGTCTTCTTTTTATGTTTTCAAGACGCCTGTTTTCAAATTGCAGAACTACGTCCCGCAAAATCTTTTGTGCCTGCGCTCTATTTTTGGGAGGTCCGTAGTGCGCTTTCAAGTAATATTGCAATACGAACTTTTTTGCTGCTTCTGATTCATATGACAAATCGCGTAGATAAGATTGTCTTTGAATGTGATTTCTCGCAGTTTCTATTTCTGATTCACTAGGATAAAAGTAATATCCGCCATCTAGTTTCATTTTATTTTTAACTCAGCCAGTTGCGCCACGACCGAGTAAACAAGTACTTGTAAATTTCCTCCTGTTCATCGTGCTTTTTCGTAAGCCACAGCTCATTCGCCTTGTGCAAAGCGATGAGTCGTGCGCTCTCTGCTGCCTTCCACTTGTCGTGGTCGTAGGGCTCAGCGAAAAAACAGCTCGTAGCGAGTGCGTCAAGCTCAGCGTAAGAAGGATCAACTTCAAAGGCGATCTTGTTCGTAAAAGCATTGACTCCGACCATAGCCTCGTACTTTGCGCGGTACGTAGGCATCGCGCACAAGCGATCATAAAAAGCTCGGTGACGAGGAGACACAATCGTTGAGGGATCCATTTAAAGTGCGGTGTACTCAATGTCTCAGTCTGCCCAAACACAAACAAATTGAACCGTTAAGTGGCAAGTTAAGTCTTAAAAAGACCAAAGCACTCTTTTATAATGCAGATACGGCAGAAACTGCTGCTTTGTTTGCAGGTCTTGATCAGCTTAAGTTAGAGCCAATAGTAGAGGTGCGCAAGGAAGAACCTGCGATAAATCCTTATGCACACATTGATGAGCGAAATCGAGAGTTGTCAGAAGCTCGACTGCTTGCAGCAGAAATATCGGATCCTAACCAAGTTCTTTTGAAAGGACCAACAAAGATGGGTCGAACTGAAACTGTTTCGCTTGATGATTTAACTCCTTTAGTGAAACAAGCAGCAGAAGCAGCTCTTTTACGAAGACCCAAAATTTTAAAACGTAGATAAAATAAATAAGGTCTCGTCAACTTTACGGAGGCGCTACAGCACTCGAAATATATAACTTTATTCGGTGTGCAATTAAAGAGTACAATTATTACCAATCCCAATGCTATGCATCGTGTTATAATTTGCCAGAGACTGCCTTACTTGATTACTTTAATACATGGTTCATTGAAATTCCGCCTTCAGCAGCAAATAAGTGGAAGATGCAGCAAGTTCCTTACTTTAGGCCGTATTTGACTGAAAATCTTTTTTTGTCGCATGAATCAAAAATTGTAGAAGCTTGGACTTCAACGGGTCTGTATCGCTTTCAAGATTGGTTTACACGCTTAAGGTCTTTGAGTCGTTTTGATAACAGAGACCTCAAAGACTATTCGTCGCAATTTTATGTCGGGCCAATATTGCGGGAGTACAAGCTGCACACTGAAGATTATGCAGAGGGACCTGCCGAAAGAGTTCTTTTTATAAAAATGTGTCTTTTTCTCATGACAAAATATAGACTCCTGAAAATGATTCCTGAACCTTTTAGAGACGCGCTTGAAACGTATTTGCGCGAACACAATAGGGATCTTTTAAATGCACAAAAACCTTTTGTTTTTGAAAATGCAATTGATTACGATTAGCGTTGGCTTCTAATGAACATACCGTTATGTGTCTACTAATAAATGCAAATATTTGTAAAGACACTTACTGGCAAAACCATTACACTTGACGTCGAGCCTTCAGACACAATAGAAAACGTTAAGCAAAAAGTTCAAGACAAGGAAGGCATACCGCCCGATCAGCAGCGCCTTATCTTTGCTGGAAAACAGCTCGAAGATGGTCGTACTTTGAGCGATTACAACATTCAGAAAGAATCAACAATGCATTTGGTGCTATAAGTTCAGTGTTGAATTACATGTTTTTTAATATAGTTTTTTAAAATAAATGGACCAAGCGCTTGCTCATCCATGGATTTTGTATTTAAACCCAGAAGTTCACGTCAATGAATTTAAACTTGTAAAAAATGCTGGACTGGAATCATTCATTTTGCTTCAAGACATGCGTAAATGGCCAGGCGGCCAAAAGCCAGATTGGCTTGAGGTGATGCCTGTCCTGCTTGACACAACACGACGACTTGCACATCGCGGACAGAGTTGCATAAGCAAACTTGTGTCAATTGAATTGCCGCCTGAACACGCAAAAAGACTAAACAAGAAAAAAATTAAAATTTTTGATTAAATTAACACATTGCCGCCTGCCCACTTAAAAGCTGAAACAGAACCGTATTTCATTATAATTTCCAAATGTGTAGGCGCAGATGATAGGCCCAAGGATTTTTGTACTATTGTCGAGGTTTTTGAAAAACCAAGCTCTTTTGAGGTCATTGCAACAGGTTCGCGAGTCGTCCAAAATTGCCGGTCTGTTTTTAGTATTGCGTCTTGAAAAGAATCAAAACGCTGCAATTTTTTGAATGTCATTGTTTCCATTAAAATAGGACTTGCTGGCCACATCACTTCAACTGGCGGTCCAGATCTCCATAACGGCCAAGATTCAATAGTTCCGCTTGTATTGGTAGTAAAGGAAGGCCTTATTACATCATGAATTGCGCTCGACCCACAGTAAAGACCACCAAAAGATGGTCCGTGAACTTCATCGTAAACTTTTTCTAAAGAGATATCCCAATTTACTACAAATTCCACAGCGCTTGCTACTTCTACAACCAAAACAAGCTTTCGTTGTGATTGAAATAATTCAAGCGCTTCAATAAATGGTGTTTTACTAAAAACTTGATGTACATCAACGAGATCCAAAAAATCAAATTGATAGCGACCAATTACTTGAGTGCGCTCTTTATACAACTTCAACAATCTTGATTCAGTTTCGTATGCTTCGACGCTTTCAACAATGGTAACCTTAAAAGCTTTAGGACATGACGCGTTTTGCAGTAGAGTACAAAGCACATTAGCGGCTTCAACTGTTCTATCTGTCGGAACAATTAATAGAACTGCAATATTACCAGAAGCTAAAGCGCATTTTTCTGCTAATGAAGAACTATTTTGGGAGCGCGCTCGGGAGTCTAAAAAAGACCAGAGCTTAAAAATTGCCACGAGGCAAACTATAATAAGAACAATTAGAATTTTATTCAAGTAAAGTTTTTCAAAAGCCCTAAATTCACCAAGACTTTTTCTATAAATTCTTGTCCACTTGATAAGACAACGCATCGACAAAAAGACACGCTTTCGTTAAAATCAACAAATACTTCTTTAATGTAGCATGGACCACGGCCTTCTGAATCATTAAAAACAATGCCGTAACGCTGAATAAAACCTTGAGGCAACTGACAAAAAAACAGTTCACGATCGTCCATTGCTACTGGTATTGAAAATGTGACCTTGATACGACCATCATCCTGCTCTAGTAAATTCACGCCTACCATCAGACGTTCCAAATAAGGCAGTTCGTGAATGTCCGTAATATTTTTGTCAGCGTCTCGAAGTACCCACTTTGTTACGACAGCACCGTCGACGTAACTAAAAGCGAGAATGTGCTCATTTGTTGATTTCGTGACGGCCATTACAGAGTCACGGTCTAAAGACAAAAGAACGTCCATTTATTTTTAGTTGCTTTAAAAATTATTTAGTGTATTAACGCGTTACTTATTTAGTGTATTAACGCGTTACGATGTGCAATTTTGTTTGCAAACAAATTAAAAAAAATGCTTAATGTGCTTCAAAAGGCATCAAAATCTGGCAAGCCTAGTGTTGACTTGACAGTTTGTGGACGCCTTCACGATTCAGCCTTAGGAGCTATTTACTATGTAAAGACAGCGTCAAAAGAGCAAAAAATATTAAAAACTATAAATCTGAAAGATCAAAATATGTGGGCCGTCACGATAAAAAACAAGCGCACAACTATTCGAGGCCTTGACGATCAGAAAGTTTTGTACCTTACTGAATCAAAAAGGGACGCACAAGAATGGCTTGACACGTGGTGCGTATTACCTGGTCGTGAAAGTGCAATTGTCGCTAAAGTAGCTTGGCTTGAAACTAAAGACGACAAAGATTTAGGTAAAGTTGTGAAAAGACGCCTCAATGAGTATCTAAATGAAGGTTTAGTGGGTCTAATCTTAAGTCGTGACCTCAAATTGCCGCATATTGTAAAAACACGAGAAATGTGGATAGACGATTCAGAAGGACTTTTGCTGCAAGATTACGGAGGCGTTTCCATGCAAAAAAATATGATCAATTTAAATTTAAAGGAATTCAAATCAATTGTCATTCAAGTTTTAGTGACAATGGCCGTCGCTCAACAGCAAATGTCTTTTAAGCATCATGACGTGCACTTAGAAAACGTTTTTTTAAGCGACCTCAAAGGTGCTGAATCATTTGAGGGCATTGATTTATCATCTCAACCGAAATGGCACTACAATTTAAAAACTTCTGAAGGCACATCATTTTATGTCGTAATCGAGCATTGCGGCCGTCTTGCAAAGCTTGGCGATTTTGGACTTTCGAGTATTACAGACATGTCAGAAGGCATTCGTTATGAAAGAGTCGACTATCCAAATCTTGACGGTACAGAAATTGAATGGGGCGAATGGTCTTCAAGGGATCGTGGTCTTTACGACGCTGTCGTTTTTTTATCAAAGTTTTTTATGTGTGAAGAAATGGATTTGTGTCCTTCACAAAATTTACGATGGGCTCAAGAATTGTACAAGGCAGTTAAAGACAAGTGGCCAGAAGTAGAATGCAGCAACATTGGACGTCCATTCAGAGGCCATGAAGGCAATGCACAAATTGTCGACTTTTTGACGTTGCCTATCTTTGATGAGTTTAAAAGCGTCCCTGAAAATTCAATAAAGCTGGCGTAATTGCAACAAATTAATTACTTTGAATTGTTGATTTCAAATAAAGAAAAATAATTACTATTAAGCTGGCCAATTGTGCATTGACTTTGGCATTTTCATTGTTAACACATAAAAATAAATGATTGGAGAATTTTTCTTTAGCGTAAAAGCTGCTGCTGCGATTGTGGGATCTT
>Ga0114960_10000871_pt1 | contig 24894 bp, 19 predicted proteins | sample C_130625_MF_Meta_FD_92637 | JGI IMG/M metagenome (GOLD analysis project Ga0114960, IMG submission 92637) | Freshwater microbial communities from Lake Croche, Canada to study carbon cycling - C_130625_MF_MetaG | ecosystem: Environmental > Aquatic > Freshwater > Lake | place: Lake Croche, Canada... | reverse complement strand
TTATGGTCACAAATTATCCACATTTATTGTACAAAATCCGCTTACCATTTATGGTCACAACTTGACCCATATCTTGATCCAACTTGTGACCATCATGGTCACGACACCATACCTCGCACCATAATACTACATATGCGCGCGAAGCGCGCACCAATTATGCAGTCAATTCAACATTTACCCAAATAATATTTGACAAGTTTCATATATTATTCATAATCGCACCATAATCAATGCATATTTTTCATCTTTTTTTATTTTTTAACACAATATGAGTGTATGATCTATATACTCGGGGCTTCGCCCCTCGTTACGAGAATCAATCACAATCTGATTTCAACAATTTACTTTTGTATTCATCCGTTTCTTTGTATATATCATATCCTCGGGCTTCGCCCCTCGTTACGAGAATCAATCACAATCTGATTTCAACAATTTACTTTTGTATTCATCCGTTTCTTTGTATATATCATATCCTCGGGCTTCGCCCCTCGTTTTGATAATCTTGTTCCGAACTAACACCGATACTACTTCCCAAGGTTTTATCCCAATATTTTCACTTATTTGTATAATATCATTTTCATTATATTGATCAATGATGTTTGCATCTTTCTCTTTATCGAAATAAGATTTTATCGTTTTCACTTTTGTAGTCTTTATGGGTTCCACTATTTCAATCGATATATTTTCCTGTTTTATTTTAAATCCAATCAAATCAAAACTACCCTTCTTTGATCGTTCAATATATTTTGATGAATCGATCATGCGTTTTACAATCTCTTTGAAAATATCCACATTTATTTTATTTTCCACAATATATTCTTTATTCATTCGTTTAAAATGACCCCATATATCCAACGAAGATACTTTATCTTCACCCCCTATATATTCTATATGACTCTCGAACCATTGATGAATCGTTTGATATTTATCATAATCTTTTGTCATGATCTCATTCGACAATACCGACATCATTTCAATGATTTCTGTATCGATTTGTTTTAGTATATTGGACGAAACAACAAAATTCCTGCGCATTTCATTCGCTCTTTCTTGCATGTTTTTCATGTGTTTATATAAAAGTACATCTCGATCTTTATACTTTTGCAATTCATCCCCTTCTTTATCCACTTTCCGATTCAACTTGTGAAATTCATTCGAAATAGACCATATTGTTCGCAATATATTCTTGGGATCTTTATTTTCCAATATATTATTCACAAAAAAAATACATTTGGGACCTTTATCACTCATTATCCATTTATACATGATTGGAAAACGATTCCATCCATGTATATCACTATTCAATGAAATCAACCATGCATAATCCATATGATCATTCGTTTGCAAATCCATCTCAATTTTATCAATTTCTTTTTTATTCACATTTACCGTATACTTTTTCAAATCCACCAAAACATTGAATTCTTCAAAAAACAAATGAAAGTCACCTTTATGACCCTGTTTGGACATATTTTCAATTCGATATCCGGGAAAATCTCGGAATGTTTCCGCCAAATCCGCAAATTCATCTTCCCCATCTGTACCCCGCTCTTTCATCGATTTATATTTATGCAAATGAATCGCTTTTTCAAAAGATTCTCGATTCAATTGATTCTGTTTATCTTTTTCCAACAACAATAATTCACATTTATCGTGCACTCGTTTTATTTCATTCTGAACTTTTTCATCATTTTCACACTCATAACCTTTTATCTGTTTTAATAAAGTCTCTACACGGGTCTCTAACCGATCTATTTGCGTTTGATACATTTGTTTTGTATATTCTTCCGCTTTTTTCACCATTTGCTTTTCCATCAAAATTGCATTTTCCAAAACCTGTATATCTTCTTTCGATTCTTGTTTTATTTTTTCGTATATTTCTTCTTGAGATAAAGATAACGCATACTTTTTACTTTCTTCCAAACATTTTATCCCCATTTTCAATAAAAATGTATTCTCTTCCGGAGTATATCCAGATAGATCCACCAGATCATTGTTTTCGATTATAGTTAAATTAATAATTTTCAAAGACATGAATAGTACTGTCCTTAAAAATTTATATGTTTTTTATATGTTGATTTCTTTTGCCACCACCACAAGAACGTCACATTGTATGATTTATATCACAAATTCTTCTTACTCAAAAAAAGAAAATTACAAAAATATTTCTGCAAAAATGTAATACAAAATATATAGACGCATAATAATATGCATATATATTAAAATTGATGAATAAAATATTAGTAACAGGATGTAGTGGATTTATTGGTTCTCATTTAATGACAACATTGATTGATAGTGGAAACTACATAGTTTACGGAATGGATATCAAACCATTACCAGAAGATTTCAAATATAAATATACCATTACATTTTATCAAGAAGATATCCGTAATAAAGATTTATATTCTATTTTAAATGAGAGACCAAATATTGTCATACATTTGGCGGCTTTAGCCGGTGTTGGAAATAGTTGTATAAATCCATCTGAGTATATGGATGTAAACATAAAAGGAACAACCAATGTAATTATGAACTGTTTAGAAGTTGGATGCAATAAAATTATTTACGCAAGTAGTAGTAGTATTTATGGAAATGAAGATAATTTCGATCAACTAGAAACAACTACCCAACTTCAAAGCCCATATTCAATCACTAAAAAAACATGTGAAATGATATTTGATTATTACAATCGAATGAATCATATAAGTTGTATAGGATTGCGTTTTTTTAGTGTATATGGTCCAAATGGTCGTAAAGATATGGCTCCACATATTTTTATCGATAGTATCATAAATGATAAAATAATTACAATAAATGGAGATGGTAATCTTATGCGTGATTTTACATATGTAAGTGATATTGTAGATGGAATATTGGCATCTATAGATTATATAAATAATGAAAAAAATGGTATTATACATGAGGTATTTAATCTAGGGAATGGTATACCCATCACATTGAATCAATTTATTGGATATATAGAAGATATATTAAATAAAAAATCGATTATAAATTATGGTACATCAAAAAAATATGATAATGAAATCACTTGCGCAAATTTGAATAAATCAAAAAAAATATTAAATTATGGACCTAAAGTGAATATAAAAGATGGGTTGACTTTCACGATAAATCATCATTTATCACATAACTAATAAATCCTATTACACCTTTGCACATTTTTAATGCGCAAAGGTGTAAACTCGTATATTTCTTATAGATTATATTCTTCATTTGATACATAAATCTTATCTTGCATTTCTTTGTCTATGAAAAAAGAAACGATCGATAAAATACTCCAAATAAATGTCGTTGAATTTATAATGATAATCTTTTTCAAATTCTTTGAATATTTTTTATTCAACAAATCTGATAACTGAATTGCGAGTTGTATATCCAACATATCCATTAATGAATAATCTTTGCAATCAAATATCCATATCCACGGCATTGTATTTTGCGATAATACTAAATCATAATGTAAAAGAATACTTTCACGATCTTTATTCAATGCTTTTGCAGGTACCGTATAATAAATTGCATTTCCATCTCTTTCACGTATCTTTGAAAAAGAGTGATTTGCCGGATTTTCATTACATAATGGACAAATATGATTCATGTGATATTATACTTTTGCATTTTATTATATTTTCAAAATTTATATAAAATTTTTACTATTGATTCTATCAAATGATCAATACGGAAAATATACATAAATTGTCTACCAAAGAAGATCCCTATCATATCCATAAAATATTGGGTGGAATCTGTTTTTTGAATTTTGCATATCAATTCTTTTATATTGTTCTTTACCGAAAAAGTCATATAGATCATTCTATGGGATTCGTCGCAATTGGGTTACATGCATTATTACCCATATCTTCTTTGATATTTCACATTCCCGCCATTCGCAATCGAACTGGACCCATGATTTACCCTGAATTCCGGTTACATAGCATTATCTTTACATTGAGATCCGTTACATGTTTCTATCTTTCGTATTATCAAATAAGTGATATCTATAAAATGATGGTGTGTTTTTTAACCATGGCATCCGCAGATATTTCAACTTATATCACAAATCATGATTCCGAAAAAACACTTATTCGAACCATGCCATTTGATAAAGATACTCCATTAGAAAAGCAACAACAAATTAAACGTTTTCAAAGTTCCATGCAAGTTGGGGCTACTTTATACATGTTGGGGAACACACATACCGCATTTTTAACCCTATATGGGATACAACTCCCCGCATTTTTAATGACACTTGTTCGCAAAAATATCATAAAACCCAATACTTGGCATCAACTCTATTCTATTCTTTTGATTTTCAATATTTACGGATTTTATACGGTACCCCTTTCATTTATTTTTAAACATAGTATACTATTCAATCTTTTTATCGAACTCCGCTTTGTTTATCATATCAATAAATACTTTGCATGGTTTTTCATGTTTTTACTTTATTATAGTTTGTCGCAGATTCTATTGATTTGTCATATAGATACATTATTGAGCGACTATGAGACTTTTTTGAAAAATGGATTTATCATTTATTTTGGAATGATTACTTGTAAATATATATGAAAATTGATTTATTTATATAATCGAATATTCTATTATATAAATTAAACATGTCAATGAATGATTTTATTATTCTCTTTGAAACGATGGGTCAAACGTCCATGAAAGATGATTATCAGAATGATTATGGATGGACCTGTTTAAAGTTAAATGGAAGAACCCTCACAATCGAATCTTGCAACACTTTGGTTTATTCAAACCCCTTTATATTCACACTTTATGAATGTAAATTATCACAAGAAATACCCGTGGGTTATCCCCCATTTGAACTTTTTATGATTTATTTCCAATCCGGATTTTATACCCACATTCCCGGATCCAATATCTCAAATATAACGAATTTTAGAAAGGCATGCAAAAAATATACTCAAGCACTTGACGATTGTTTACAAGGAAATCCTAGTATTTGGTCTCATTCCATAAAAAATACCAATATATAAAAGATTCCAAAAATTCCTATAAACCCAACTTCCCATAAAAATATATCACGATCCATATCTATAATACATCCCAAAATAGATAATCCTTCCAAACATAATAATAATAAAAATATATCCTTTTTTATTTGATTTGTCATATAGATCATATATACAAGGATACTTGATACGATCATTGCACCAAACACATAATGAATAAAATGATTTTCTTGGGATAAAATTACCCCATAAATACTCATCAATAATATTCCTATGGGATAAAAAGTGGGTTTATTCCACTCATACAACACCGTCCAGAATCCCATAGAAACCATCGATGCAAATATGATTTGCACATGTCGCTGTATAATACAAGATACGCTTGTTTCTTCCGTATAATCATTGTATATCACCCATATTGGAATCATATAAGATAAAAGCATCATTGATAAAAACGCGTTTTGCATTTTTGTATTTGTATAGATTTTATAGTATTTATTCATCCGCAAAATCACAAAAATCAGAATTGTGATTTTGTAATTACAATTCTATTTTGAAGGTTTTGATTCAATGTTTTAATGTTTTTACTTTGTTTGTATGTTTTTGTAAATCTTGTATTTTACGGTTGTAGTTTATCTCCATTATTTGTAATTAATGATCATAGTTTATTTTAGTCATATCAATGCATAATATATAAGTATATGAATCCTTCCGATATTTCTGGAATATATCATTCTGTAAATCCACAAAAAATTGCACGCACACTTCCCAATAAACACCATATACCATCATATCCTATAGATATATCATGTGTAATTTATCCAAGAATTGGTTATACCGGATGTACTGGTCATTATAATATAGAAACATTCATGAATGTTTATAGCACCTTGGAACAAACGATTTTACAAAATCAACCAATTGTATTTGATGAAAATACTTGCATTCAAGGACAATGCTTGCATGTTCCGAATACCAGCGAATTATGGATTTGGAAACCCGGGTTTTATCAAGTATATATGAGCATCTATCAATTAGATTCTGGTCAATTCTCTTTAATGAAAAATGGGAGTATTCTTATCTATGGAAGTACAATAGGATCTATTCACGGATCTTTGTTGAATAATATGTGCATTTTTGAAATCACCGAGAATGATATTTCTATTCCTTTTATGAATAAAAAAAGTTGTAAAATCGAATTGGTAAATACTTCTTCTTTGAATTCGGTTTCTTTATATGGATCTGCAAGTTCCGGTAATAATTTGTTGCAAAATACTGCAACTATTTCTATAGTACAAATCAAATAATTTTATTATAATACGCATTATAATAAAACGGCAAATTATGACTGAATATTTGACTCTATTGCATTCACCAAATTATTCACTAACCCTCTTGGTATGGGTGACTCTATAGATCCTGTTAAACCAATTGTTTTGGGTGACCTTATTGACCCGGTTAATCCTAATCCTGTTAATCCTATAGGTCCTACTGATGCAGTTAATCCTATAGGTCTTACTGACGCAGTTAATCCCGTTAATCCGATTGATGCAGTTAATCTTATAGGTCCTACTGACGCAGTTAATCCTGTTGATCCGGTTAATCCGATTGATGCAGTTAATCCTATAGGTCCTACTGACGCAGTTAATCCTGTTGATCCGGTTAATCCGATTGATGCAGTTAATCCTATAGGTCCTACTGACGGAGTTAATCCGATTGATGCAGTTAATCCTATAGGTCCTACTGACGCAGTTAATCCTGTTGATCCGGTTAATCCGATTGATGCAGTTAATCCTATAGATCCTACTGACGCAGTTAATCCTGTTGATCCGATTGATGCAGTTAATCCTATAGGTCCTACTGACGGAGTTAATCCAATTGACGCAGTTAATCCTATAGATCCTACTGACGCAGTTAATCCCGTTGATCCAATTGACGCAGTTAATCCTATAGGTCCTACTGACGGAGTTAATCCCGTTGATCCAATTGACGCAGTTAATCCAATTGATGCAGTTAGTCCCGTTGATCCAATTGACGCAGTTAGTCCAATAGGTATTATTCCAATTGATTCTTGTGTTACTGTAAGTTCAATTGAATCAATTGAACCGGTTGATCTAGGTGATCCAATAGGTCCTATAGATCCTGTTGGTCCAGTAGATCCTTTTAACCCAGTAGATCCTATAGATCCGGTTAATCCTATAGGTCCTGTTAATCCTATAGGTCCGGTTAATCCAATAGATCCGGTTAATCCTATAGATCCAATAGATCCTGTTAATCCAATAGATCCTGTTAATCCAATAGATCCTGTTAATCCAATAGATCCTGTTGGCCCAGTAGATTCTATGGGTCCAGTTGGCCCAGTTAATCCAATAGGTCCAGTTGGTCCTATTGTACCATTGATTCCCGGATCTCCTGTTGGTCCTATTGTACCATTGATTCCTGGATCTCCTGTTGGTCCTATTAATCCAATTGGTCCTATAGATCCTGTTGGTCCTATTGTACCATTCATTCCCGGATCTCCTTTTACTCCTTTTGAACCACTAAACCATTGTTTACCATTTATATAAATTATTTTGATTTTTTGATTTTTTGATTTTGATAAAAAAGATGGATAAACCAAAGAATCATTTATTTCTTCGTCATTTTTCATGTCAAATGCCGATATTATAAAAGGTTCTGAATGCGGGTATATTTTTGGGGGTGTAAATGCAATAGAAGGTATAATTTGCCGTTGCCACCTTCAATTATCTCCGCCTCTTCCACCACGTCCACCTCCTCTTCCACCACGTCCACCTCTTCCGCCATCATTATCATCATCATCATCACGATCACGGTTACGTTCATTTCTATCACTATTGCGATTGATATTATAGTTGTAATTGTAAATATATGGTTCATCATAATCATCATTATCGCAACGATCATATCCACCTCTACTTCTTCGACTACCTCTATGGCTACCTCCGTAATGACCACCATAATGACCTCCGTCAAAGAATCCTCGTGTATGTTCCAAGACTTTCAATAGATTATTGTCAGTCTTTTCAACAGTAAGACTATCTCTCAATCGATCCCTGTCAATATCCTCAATCTTTTCTTTGACACCATCGGCAGCAGTATTGATCTTTTCGGCCAATAATTGCTGTGTTTTTAATGCCTCATATTTGGCATCCGCCAATTGAGCAGCAATGACCGATCCCAATTTCTGTTGCTCGAGTTGATTCATTGAAAAATGCGTCGATGCCTGTGTCGATAAATCGGATTTGACTTTCTGCATTTCAAGTTGATTCATCGCAAAATGGGTCTCTCCTTTACTCGCCAAATACTCCTTCATTCGGTGCTGTTCCAATAAAAGATCCGAAGTATGTTTTTCGGAAAGTAAAACAATATCACTCTTGGCTTTCTGTAATTCCATCTGACCAAGTGCAAAATGGTTATCGGATTTACTTGTAATGTGTTCCCTTGCACGATGCTGTTCCAATAATATATCGGAATAATGTTGGCTTCCTTGTGCCGCCAACAAACTGGTCGATTTCTGTTGCTCTAATTGACCTACGCTGAAATGCTGGCTTCCCTGTGCCGCCAATAAACTGGTCGATTTCTGTTGCTCTAATTGAGCAGCAGTAAAATGCTGGCTTCCCTGTGCAGCCAAAACGCTTGCCAATTTCTGTTGCTCCATTTGAAGAGACGCATAATGAGCATCGGTTTTACTTCCCAATAACTCTTTGGCGCGTTGCTGTTCCAATATTATATTGGAATAATGCTCACTTCCTTGTGCCGCCATAACACCGGCTAATTTCTGTTGTTCTAATTGAAGAGATGCATAATGAGCACCCGATTGATTCTCGATGCAATTTTTGGCTTTCTGTTGCTCCATCTGGAGAGCAGCAAAATGTTCCGTACTACGTAAAGCATTTTCAGATGCAGTTTTTACATTTTCCAACATTGTTTTCGAAAATCCATTCGCAACATTGGTTCGACTTTCCCATGCACTTTGGGTAATTGCCTCACGAATATCACTATTATTCTTTGAAATAGAAGTCAATGTATTACTACCATTTTCATTGACGATACCTACGATATCTCGACGAACATCCGCCAAACGAGCCTGATTGACTCCATCAAGTTGAACTGTGGTCATGCGATTCTCCCCAGAATTTCGTTCAATCGACTGTAATAATCCAGCATATGTGGTATTGGTAGCATTGACTGCATTTGAGCCATTACGATCAACTGCACTTGAAATTTCACGGGTAGCATCTGCAGACGCTTGTCGACTTGCCGCATCTGTAACAACGGTGGTTAATCGATTCTCCCCCGCATTGCGTTCTATATTTGACAAAACGGCACTGCCCACTTTTTCGGTGGTTTGCATGTTATTTGCACCATTTCGTTCAACGGCAGTAGCTAACTGGGAATTCACACGTTCAGTGGTACTCATTCCATTTGCACCATTTCGTTCAATGGCCAAAGCCAATTGTGCATTCGCACGTTCGGTTGTACTTGTTGCATTAAACCCATTATAATCAACTGAACGCATAATATCGCGGGCGGTATCGTTTGCCGCCTGGCGAGATGTAGCATCGCTTGTAAGAGTTGTAACACGGCCTTCAGCAGCAGCTCTTTCAATAGCACTCTGTGTTGTGGCAGAAGTACGTTCTATAGCATTTGATTGTTGTGTATTTCCGCGCTCAATAGCATCTCTTAATCCAAGTGCAGAATGTGTAATGTCTTTGGAAACACCTCCGATATCACCCGTTAATTCCCGGGTACTTTGGTTGATGGAAGCAAGAATAGTTTCATCCGTAACACCAGAATATCCATTAGATGGATATCCATAGTTCGGGTAAGCAGGGAAGGGCGGAAAGGTCGTGGTCGTCTGAGTAGACATTATAATATTTGGCTTTATAATATTTTTCCTAAATTTTTTCACTCGTATAAACGTCACAGTTTGTAAGATCTGTATCACAATTTGTACTATAGAAAATATGTGTGAATTTACAAATATGAGTTGACCATTTACAATTCTATTGTACAAACTGTTATTGAATGTCGAGTGCCATTTATTTAGGAATATTTGATATATGAACCACCATATTTCGCAATTATCTCATGAAAATTACAAATTGAAACTGAAATATGCAGAGTTATGTGATAAATATAAAAAGATGGAAGATATTATTGAATTGAAAGATGAAAGTGAACCTACAGATGCGGTTATTGCGGATTTGTCCTATAGAAATCTCATGGTGCAATCTGCCAATCATTCAAAATGTATCTGTGAAAAATATCGAAAAATCTTGAATTTTTTACAATCGAAAATTGCCGAATTGAACCGCCGAATTATTGAACAAAATAAATTGACTCTCAAAAAATGAATAAGTTTACAATTTCAACATGATATTGAAGTTGTATATTGAAGTTCCGTTATGTAATTCGGTAAAACATTTAAATACTTATATTCTATTTTTATATATAAATCCGAGTTTATGGAAATTATTATAAAAAATGAACGCCTTTGTAAATTTTACAATGATCATCCTACTATCGATGTAGAACATATCAATCTTTTTTTTATTGATTGCATCGAAAAAAGTGCATTGCCATATCATGACCCAGATTTTTTTACGACTATTATTTCCAGATTCGACAAAAGACATGCAGACAAAGAAAATTTATCTTTGAATTCCCGGATAAATAATTTTGAAGACCAATTGAACTCGACATTTTCTACAAACCGTATTATAAAAAATGACGAAGATTATATTATACATCGTCAAAGCATCATCACTATTCATAATAATATTCAAAAAACAAATATTTCGGAAGATATTATTCGCAATTTTATTCGTTCAACCGATCATAATCAATCAAATGGGATTTTTATTGCACAATATAGCGGGATTATCGATAAACCGAATTTCCATATTGAAATGCACATGGGTCGAATTTTTGTATTTTTAAATCACGTAGAATACTCCATGGAAAAAATAAAAATTGCAGTCAATATCATTGACCGTCTTTTTGAGAAAATGCGCGAATTTAATACAAACGATAAAGAATGGGTTATTCCAAAAGCCGTTGTAGATGATATCAATCGCGAATATCAAACATTTATTTCTCAAAAAGAAAATATTTCCAATTTCATCAAAGAAAGCCAGAAAAAGATACTCACGCAATTAGACGATCTTGATTTTCCTGCTCTAGAAAAATATCTTTCCACAAAATTTTCTACTTCTGTAAAACAAGGATTCAAATGCGATCTATGTCGTGTATTCACGGTCAACACACTAAAGGGATTAGCCGCACATAAACGCGGATGTTCTCGCAAAAACATCTTGATTCCACGAACAGAAGAAATCAACACCTTTTCTATAAAAACAATTGTACAACCCACCATTTTAAAAGAAAAAAATCGACCTTTTTCTACAAATATATGAATAAAGAACAATATAAATACTATTATTAAAAAGAGTAAAATGAACATTTGTATCATTTTACTTTTTGGATTATACAATGTCACTGGGTTTTTGAAACCTATACATCAGTCATATAAAACATCATTACAATCCTTCAATAAATATCCTATATCGCGATTATATTACGAAGGATTGATTCGCCGTTTGAATTCAAAAAATAATACGATACGAGATGGTGAAATCATAAATGGATATCCTATAGAAAATTCTAACCATACTGTTCCCCGTGTTCGCATTATTTTGAATAAAAACATGTTTTCTGGTTTTTATGAGCAGGAACAACCTCAAGATCAGAATCAAGACGATGATGATGATGATGAAGATCGGTCATATAGAGGTGGTTTTGGATCTTCCAAATCGAAAAAATCCAAACATTTTCAAATCGAGACCAAATCATCGATTTCTTTTGCCGATATCGGTGGATACGATTCTGTAAAATTGGAACTCCAACAATGCATTGATCTTTTACGCAATTATACAAAATATTCAAAATTCAATGTTCGTGTTCCCAAGGGGCTCATTTTTGAAGGACCACCCGGGAATGGTAAAACACTCCTCGCAAAATCTTTGGCAAAAGAAGCCAATTGTGCGTTTATTGCTGTATCAGGTTCTGAATTCCAAGAAAAATATGTAGGTGTGGGGTCATCTCGTATCCGCGAACTTTTTAAATTGGCAAAAGAGAATATTCCGTGTATTATTTTCATTGATGAGATTGATGCATTGGGTCGATCTCGCGGAAAAGACGAAGAAGCATCTAGTTCGGAACGCGATAATACACTCAATGAACTTCTTGTTGCATTAGATGGATTTAAAAATATGAGTGGTGTATTTGTCATTGGTGCAACAAATCGAGCAGATTTATTAGATAAAGCACTTTTACGTCCTGGGCGTGTTGATAAACGAATTTTTATCGGAAATCCAGATTCTAAAACACGAGAATCCATTATCCGTATTCACATTCGCGGTAAACCCCATTCTTCGAATGTCGTTATTTCCAACTTGGTTGATCTAACATCTGGATTATCTGGTGCTCAAATCGAAAATTTATTGAATGAAGCCATGTTGAATGCATTGCGAAGTAATATAGAAGAATTTACCTACCAAGACATTGAATATGTCTATAATAAAATGTTGGTTGGATGGCAACCAATGGATCATCAATTCACCAATGATATTATTGATCATATTGCAATTCATGAGATGGGACATGTCATTGTGGGACTTCTTTCCAAACATCATGCCAAAATAAGCAAAGTCATGATTAATTTATCCGCACCAAAATCGCCCGCATATACCGTATTTGAACCCGCAGATTCCGCAATTTTCACCCGAGAGGCTCTTTTTGAACATTTGATGATTCTATTAGCGGGTAGAATTGCAGAAGAAGTCTTTTATGGAGTTTCAGTTACCACCGGTGCAATTAACGATTTCGAAGAAGCATTGAAACTTGCCGAAAAAATGGTCCTTTATTATGGAATGGGAAAAAAAATCATTTACCCAACCCACAGTGAGAAATACAAGGAAATGATTGACAATGAAGTTGCCAAATTACTCCAAGATGCATATTCTTTTTCTACTCTTATTATTCAAAGTGCAAAAGACTTTATTAACGAAGGAGCAGATCGATTAAAGGAAAATAAAATTATTTACTATGATGAATTAATTTCAATGATTCATGAAAAGTATAGTTATATATTGGATTCTGATTTCTCGTGAATTTTGCAATAATTACTATATTTCATAGAGGGTCGTTTGCAACATGATGCATCTCGATTTTGTCCCATACATTTATATTTATAACATCCGTTTGCTTGTTTGATCTTGTTCTTGGTCCATGCATTAGATGCTTCATCAAAATCGATATTAAAAACGAGTGTTTGAATCATCTGCTTTGTCTGTGTCCGTGTTAACATAGTTTTCATAATATACTATGTTAACAATTCTGTTTGTTTGTTTCAATTTTTGTAATAATAAAACAAAAGAACAATTACAATGATTATGCTATTTGCAAATAATGCCCAAAAATCTCCATTTGTACTTGCATGTTTTTTTATAGGACATTTGTAAAAGTTTGCAATTCGAAATAAAATATCTTTTTGTGTGCATCGCATCTTGTATTCATCCCCTTTTAATTCTTGCGTTTCTACGAATCGATTCGTTCCATCAAACCGGTTTGATCCATGAGATAATATGATATAATATTCGTGATGATCCATTGTTTCATCTGGCCATAAATATCGTGTTTCATGAATAAACCACTCAAAATGTCCTCCATCATCTACTTGTTTTCCTGGATAATATACTTTTTTACCATCTTCTTTTTCTTCTTCGTATGCACGTATTCTTTTACAATAATAGATTCTTTGACTATTTACATTGTAAAAAAGAGGCCAATTTCCACGATGCATGATCATGAAGATATGATTTTTGTACAATTCACGCAATCTAGTTTTATCCCTAAGAAATCCTTTCAATGTTGTACCCGTCATTTTTTGCACCAAGATATATGCTTTTTCTGATATGACGATTTTTGCAATTTTATTGATATCTATAGATAGAATGTCTTTTGTCTGAATTTCGAGCAATGATTCTTTTCCATTTGTCATATAGATATTCCATTGTGTGAATGTCGATCGGAGATTATTGCAATCGTATTCGCCGAGTTCTTGTATTGTCATTGATTCCATCATTAAATATACTTTTTGTAATCATGACAGAAAGTAATCAATTTTATCGTTTACGACTTTGTTTCCCACGTCTCTTTACCCGTTTTGTGCGTTTTTTCATCGATTTCCCCATCGAGTGGCCCATCGATTTGAATGTCTTTTTGGCATCCTTCATCGCCTGTTTGTATTGATAAAATTTATTGTTTGCCTTATTTGCACGGTATGTCGCCTGTACATGTTTGATCCATTCGGTTGCCATTATATATACTGGGTATATTTTATATTTCACGATTATTTTCAACAAAATCCGTATCCGGCATTTCTACGCGATCATCGTATTTCCCTTTCAATAATAAAACCATGATATTTGTCAATTGTTCCGTCGTTGCATCTAATCGATAAATCGCCCCCGATTTTATATTGAATATCTTGACATCAATCGATGAGGTTTTCGTCATTCGCCAAATCCAAGCATATATGATAGTTTGTATCATATGTTCATGTGTAATATCCGTAGTGCATTTTATTTCCCATAATGTCTTATAGGTTATGATATCTGTGCGTGCGCTAAATCGGAATTTGCGTTTTTCAAAATGTGGTTCTAATACTTGATCTATTCTTGCGTGATCTTCATCGTCCATATAATGAATCATCGTGGTTTCTATCTCAGGTTTCTTGTCATTGCATTCTTTTCCTAAAACTCCCAATAAACGCGTTTTACATTTTCCGAGTATTTCTTCAGTCAACCATTCATATTGATCAATCTGCTGTAATTTGAAATACAATTTTTCTTGAACTGCAATATAAAGATTTGCCATGAAAAGATAATCCCCGATTTCTTCACATACCGGTTTTGCATCGCGTATTTTGTTTTTTAAAAACATGTGTTCTCCTTCACGCACATTCGCCATTCCCATTTGAATAATGTCATATAGGATATTTGGTGGGGATTTGGTCCCACTCGAATATTGCGATTCTATATAATCATAAAACATTGCCGGGATAGCAATCCCGTTTAAATCACTCACATCTTCGTGATACCCTTCTTTTGTTTCGATTGTCGCGGGTATATCAATCATGGGACTATCCCCCGACTCTTTTGTGAATATTTCAAAAAGAACCGGTATAATCTCGATTAACACATGATCGGGGATGAAATGTACTAGATCTGTAGGTGTAACATGATGTCGAATCTTTTCTTCTAATCCTTTTTGTGTTCTCTCGTAAAAAATAGTTTGTGCTTGTCCCCGAAAATCAATGAAATCTTTCATCTTCATTTCATGATGCGAAAGTTTCAAAAAAGACAATGGTCGATCACATGTATCTTCGTCTCGTTCTAATAGATATAATGTATCGGTTGCTCGCGTAGTTGCAACATAAAGAGTATTTGGGCATTTATTCTGATCGCATGTTCTTCCATAGAATTTCATATAGGTATTATCAAATCCCATTACAAATACGTGTTTGCGTTGTCGCCCTTTTACTGAATGAAATGTCGAAAAAACAAGTTTCTTTGAAATGACCTTATCCTCTATTTTATCAGTTTCCATCGTGGGAACATGACACGGAATCCCGGCCTCCACCAACATATTTTCGATTTTCCGTATTTGATTATTTTGTCCTTTTACGGATGCACCCAATATAAAAAAATCACTCGGTTGTGCTCCTTCTTTCATTAATCGCGCAATTTCATATACAACTGTCCGATAGATATTATACTTGCGTCCCCGAATATACACCACTTTTGCACCATCTTTACATGCATATAGACGTTTTTTCCCCAACATGGTTTCATTTACGAAATCCGCCATTTGATTCGTAATCCGATACGACATTTTTAATGTACATTCTATAAATTCTTGGCTTTGTAATTGTGCAAAACTTTGCCATATTTCTCGGGCTTTTGTCAAATAGCGAATGTCACTCCCCTTGAATTCATATAGTCCTTGCATATAATCTCCCAGGATCAAGAGTTGTATAGGTGTTTGCAAATCCGCAATAAATTGCCGAATCAATTTGAAATATAACGGGGTCATATCCTGCGCTTCATCAATGACAATGATTTGAAAAGTGGGGATTTTTTGCATCGGTGGAATGTTTTCAATGAAAATCCTACGCATCTCCATATCATTATGCGCAGACGCCAAATAATATTTGACCGCTAAACTATGATAGGTATGCACTTCAATATTCTTTATTTGCAGTTCTTTGACTTTATGTTTGATTTCTAATCGGAGCATCGAATTATACGTGATTTGTATAATAGAAGCCTCTGGGAATTGCAATGCGAGTGATAATATTGTGGTTGATTTTCCCGATCCCGCACATGCGTCTACAATCACATTTTTACCATTTTTAATTTCATCAATAATCGTCTGTTGTTCTTGACTTGGAATCTGCATAAATAGTCATATAGAATAATCTCTATATGACTATGGATAATAATTTGTCGTGTCTCTGCATTCTTTGATGCAAAATTGAAATTCTTTTTTACAAGTGTTATCTTATTATATTTATCACCATGTTTTATTCAATTGCCTTTGATTCAAGTGTTGTTCCGGATATAGAAAAGACGTTTAGGGAATTTAGTATGATTGGCGTGGTTAAATCCGTAGAGACTTTGATGAATACTTCATTTACGGATCAATCCGTCGATAAATATACAATTGTTGTCCATTTCTATTTTTGGTATGATACCAATGTTACGCAGATATTCCAAGCCCAATTAGCGCGAAATGAAATTGTCGTTCATCCGTTATTACCACTCTATTTATTGCGAAGATCAGATAGCACGATTTGTCAAGAAAATACTTTGCTTCGCCAAGAAAATGCAGAAATCCGCGGTCAATGTATTTCCATGATTTCGGATCTCGGTAAAATAAATGGAAATATAGAAGAAATAAAAAAAATGATTTCATCAGGGGCTCATCGCACACACATGGATTCTATCCGCAGTGAATTATCCGACTTTGCCAATAAATACAAACCGTTCAAGAAAAGCGTACGATTTGATATCGTACTATGCGAAGATTCTTCTTCCGATGAAAGTGAGGATCATAAAGTATACCCCAAAGAAACCATTCGTCCAGCGGGTTCTCACAAAAAAACAAAAGCCCGTTGCCCCGGATGCATCGACAATCAAATGAATCAGATGGGTCATATAGGACCAAATGGGTGTTTGGGGGATGAGTTTTAACTTTTGCTATATTCCTTATATTTCTTATAAAAATCAAACCTTTGGCTTTCGAATAAAAACAAAATCTTTATTATATTGTATTGCACGCAACAATCGCAACTGTTTTGTTGCATTTTTTTTAGTCGTACATTTAGAAAATACCTTTTTCGATTTTCGGTTTGTTATGCGATAACAATTCTTTTTATTGACTTTTCGCATTGTATATGGCATAATATATACTAGTTAGATAAATCGCTCATATGATATGTTATATAATATAGAAATGTCAATTACCGATTTGGATCTGGATTTACAAAACTATTCGATTCATGATATAGAACGATTTTTCGGATTTCGCAAAAATCAAACATATGATGCAAAACAAGTCGAATTAAAAGAAGCAACAATACGTGAACAACTCCTTTCCACTGGTCATATAGATAAACGTTTCAAGGCGAATTTGATTGCCTTTTTGACAAAAGCCAAAGATTGGCTTATATACACTAAATGTCCAAAGAAAGAAGCACCCAGTCTCATACCTTCGAATTATAAATTGGATTCAAATGATGATCCCAGATCAAGAACGGATATCATGTCCAGAGAACGCGATCTTATACAACGCAAAGATGCACAATATATTTATACAAATTCGTCGGAATATTTTAAAGGTACATTGAATGAATTGGATACCCGAATTGTGACAAAATATCTCAATATTGATACCCGGTTTCGACCCAACTTTTATAATACAAGTTCCTCCGATTTTACGGTCCAATTACCTGAAAAACTCAATAAAGTTGTATCCATGCAAATGTCGGCGATCGAATTCCCCCAATGTTATTATGGTATTTCATCTGCATACGGAAATAATACATTTAGAATAACCGTAGAATACAACGATATTAACGGTATTGCATATTCCGAATCCAATTTGATTATTATTAATGATTCAAATTACACTGCATTAGAATTAATCAATCAATTAAATGCAGTTGTTTCTGGGTTAGATGTAAGCGCAAATCAAACGATTTCGTATAGTAATGGCGTTCATCCCATTTTTTATTTTGACGTATCTGCCACAATTTTCAGTTATCATGAAAATGGAAACCCCATTTATTATCAAGATACAAATGGCGTAGATATGAGCAATAATTTGGTAATTCCTACTGCATTGGCGCAAAATTCTATTTTTACCTATGTATATTTTGGCATTAATCTTACATTAACTGGAAGTGGCACGGGACAAACATTTATAGGATTGAATCCTTATTATCCGGATTTACCTACATATTCCGCTTATTTTCAACAACCCGTCACGATTACAACCATTTCCCTCGATTTTCGATCAAATGATTATACAAAAAATTGTACAAATTTGCAACAATATATAACTACAAAAATTGGATGGAATTTGGGGTTTCAACATGCGACATATCAAGGTCAAAATGGATATAATTCAGAAACAATCATAGAACCATCTTCTATCCGATATATTTATATTGCAGTAGATGATTATAATCGAAGCGTGAATAATCAATTTGTGGATGCTTTTGGAAATTCTTTGGTAAATTCGAATATTTTAGCAAGAATATCCATGACGGGTACTTTTTTTACGTTGCTTGTAAATCGAGATATGAATGTTGTGACTGAACCCCGCAAATATTTTGGACCCGTAGATATTCAGAAATTACGCATTCGCATTTATGATGACCACGGCAGAATATTAAATATTAATAATGCAAATTATTCGTTCTGTCTTGTTTTTAAAATGTTGTATGATTTATAGTCATGTCATTGATGAATACACTTTCTGGCTATATTTACGCAATTCAAGGAATTGGCGGATATTCTACTACACAAGGGTTTAATGATATTATCATTCAAAGTATACAAAATATTTTATTTACAGATGTGACAAATACTCTACAAGTTACTATTCCATATCGCTATTTGAACACTCTATTAGGATTCAAATATGACTCAAATGGAGAACTTATTTACAACTCTTTTGACGGATCTTTTTTTACCGATTTGTCAAATGATCAAATTGTATTGAATGCAACTGATTTTAAAACGCAAATCAACCATTCATCGAATGTAGTATCTATAGGAAAATTATCCACGATTTATTCCGATTTTATCAAATATGTTTGCGATTCTCTTGGCTATAGTACTGGATTTTCATCTATATTCAAACAGGGGACTTTTCAAAACACGTTTGATTCTCAGACTTTTATCGAAATTTTAAATGAAAATACATTGAATGGTCATATAGAAATAAATAATATTACTAAAACATTTGAATATTTATGCCATGTTTCAAATGTTTTTGAAAATCGGATTTTAAATGAAACGCAAATAAGTGACGGATTTTTACCCGGAGATATCATATACGTACCTCATGGCTTTAATATAAAATTATTAGTAGAACTTGACTCTATATTACCATCACAATCCGTGGATTTATCGGGGAATTTTGTCGATTTTTTATATGATCAAATCAATTCTTTGGGAAATTCAACCATTGATTTCATTCACAAAGGTCATATAGAACAACGCGTTTATATTCCATTAGTTATACTTTTATCAAAAGATTAAGATTTTATTTTTAGGATAAACTCATTATTATTATAGAATACATCATAATATTTATATAGTATATAAATGTCAGGTAATTTAAACAACATGTCATATAATCCACAGATTCATCCTGATACACATCATGTATTTTCAGGATACATTTATGCAATCACTGCCACGGGTGGATTTTATACAGAGCAAGCATTCAATACGATTAATATTTTGTCTATTCCTCAAATTGGAAATTACGATGTTACCAATTCCGTGCAAATATTATTTGATGTACGAACTTTAAATATTAAACTTGGGCTATATAAAGATGTCGTAAATTCAACTATTTTGTCATCGAATTATAATGCAACTACTGGATCATTTCCTATAGATACTATCGATATTACACCGAATGATTTCTTGAATGGATTGACCGTGAATAATGTCATTAGTGTGGGTTCATTGAAAAACATTTATTCTGAATTTTCAAATTACGTAAATAGTATTTTTTCATTTAGACAAGGATTTAGTTCATATTTTGCAATTACTAGTAATATTAATATCAATAATGGTATATTTGATCCAAATGCGTTAATTCATATTGTAAATGAACAAAATATCGATAATTATGGATCATTTATTTCTAAATTAAATGGGGATGTGAAAATTTCCGACATTAATAATTTATTAAAATATTCATCTGCCTTGAATACTTTTGGAAATCGCGTTCCTACAGATACTAAACAAAACGGATTTTTTGCGGGAGATATTATTTTCATACCAAATGGCCTTACCATTAATCTAAGTGTTCGAATCAATGCACCTTTATTGTCTTTTAACGAACTAGGACTTCAAAATATCGAATCTTTGAATGCAATGAATGATTATTCGAATGGTAATTTTACTAGTACTACCACAACCACTATAAATTCAATTTCCCGTAAAATTACTGTACCATTATTACTACGATTAGCGAATTTATCATATGGACCATTAGCGCCTACGGGTGCAACTGGTCCCACGGGCCCTACGGGCCCTACTGCTCCTACGGGACCTACCGGTACGGTTCAAAATGTAGAATCCATCACAATCACTACACAAATACAATTAGATCTTGTGAATTTAAATGTTGGTGAAACATTAAATTCAGATAGTAAAACGATCATTCAAAATGCAATTGCAAAAATATTGAATATTCCACCAAATGATGTCATCATTACTGATCAAGTATTTTCGGCAATTTTGAATACGACAAAAGATATATTAAATACGATAACATTTACCGTCAAAATTACAATTCAAAATAATCCTTCTTCTTTTGCAAACACGACCGAATTATTTAATTATGCATCAAATACATTATCCGCATCAGTTGCAAATGGGTTATTAACGACCAGTATTCAAACATTATCAAGTCAATCCATGAATACACAACTTATGTATTCTACAATTACAAATGCACCAATTACGGAACCTACTTTTGTAGTAAATAATATTGTTCAGGGTTATACGGGTCCTGATGGTTCTACAGGTCCTACTGGTTATGAAATATCTGGACATCAAGGTCCTGAAATGCCAGGAGACATAGGTCATATAGGTCCTATAGGATATTCTGGAGTTACGGGTGATTCTGAATCTGGAAGTACAGGTAATATCGGTAGCAATGGATTGAATGGTGCAATAGGTGACAATGGTGTTGCAGGTAACGAAGGAAATATTGGAATAAATGGTCCTATAGGTATAGATGGTCCAAATGGAATCGGACAAGATGGGTATATTGGACAAATCGGTAGCAATGGTTATGCACATACAGATGGACAAAATGGCATGGTTGGATCTACCGGAAGTGTAGGCAGTGAAGGTTATACTGGAGATGGATACATCATTGGTCATATAGGTAATATTGGGGCATCCGGTTCCACTGGTCCTATAGGAATATCTGGTCAAGTTGGCTCGATTGGATCGGATGGGTCGATTGGATCGGATGGGAATCTTGGTATTAGCGGATCTACGGGATTAAATGGTTCAATCGGATTTTATGGATTCACCGGTACTACTGGTATAATTGGATCTACTGGATTCACCGGAGATATAGGTGCAATTGGTAATATAGGTTCTATTGGACAAACGGGATATACTGGAATGACTGGCGATGGTGAGACTGGATATTCGGGATTCACTGGCACTGACGGAAGTAGTGGCGATAAAGGAAGATTGGGTAATAATGGACTAAATGGAAAACAAGGGACATTCGGAAATATTGGTTCTATCGGACCAAATAGTATAACTGGTATTACTGGTAACACCGGTATTACTGGCATTACTGGAATAAAAGGTATTTTTGGATCAAATGGATCAAATGGGAATATTGGAAAAATGGGTTATATAGGATCTGACGGATCAAATGGACCAAATGGAAATATCGGCAATGATGGACTTATTGGATTTATTGGGTTGAATGGGTCTGATGGCAATTCTTACTCGATTGGATCAATGGGACCTACTGGTATTACCGGTTTTGATGGTTCTACTGGGTCGATCGGCAATCTAGGAGCCACTGGATACGGTGGACTCACTGGATATGATGGGGTCACTGGATTAGATGGGTCTATTGGTATTCAAGGAAATAATGGTTTGACTGGATCTACAAGGTCTACTGGAACTACTGGAATAACTGGACCCACAGGATCAACGGGTTCCACGGGTTCCACCGGAAGAACCGGTACAACGGGGTTTTCAGGAAGAACAGGTGCAACTGGTAATAGAGGGTTTATTGGATCTACTGGTAGAACAGGTGCAACTGGTAATAGAGGTTCGAGTAATCGCATAGGATCTGCAGGACTAAATGGATTAAATGGAACAAATGGTCGTCTAGGTAGCATAGGTGCAATGGGTCCTATAGGAGTTATTGGAGTAACCGGAGTAACTGGACCCACGGGACCCACCGGATATCTTGGTTTTATCGGAGTAACCGGATCCACCGGGCCCACTGGACCCACCGGATATATTGGTTTTACAGGTTATGTATTGCCCGGTCCAACACAATCTACTGGACCTACTGGATCTACTGGATGGGACGGATCTACCGGAGTGACTGGACCTACTGGACCTACTGGAGCCTCTGGATCTATTGGATCTATTGGACCTACCGGTTTCACAGGTGTTAGAGGAAATATTGGTAATAAAGGAAACATGGGGATGGTTGGTCCATTAGGAATTTCCGGTTTTACAGGTAGTATTGGATTAATAGGTACCATTGGATCCATTTCTTCATTTGGATCAATTGGTGCAATTGGAGCTACAAATCTGACCGGATTCACAGGATTGACCGGATTTGATTCTCAAATTGGTTCTATTGGTTCTATTGGAATGACTGGGTTTGATGGTGTCAGTGGAATGACTGGTTACGCATTATCTATAGGATCTATTGGTAATATTGGGTTTACTGGATTTACTGGAGTCACTGGTTTTACAGGTACTATAGGATTTAATACATTGACTGGACATAGCGGATTCACTGGACAAACTGGACAAACTGGAATGATTGGATCATCGAATCAGATTGGAGAAATAGGACAAACTGGACAAACTGGACAAACTGGACCAATCGGAATGACTGGAGAAACTGGACAAACTGGACCAACTGGGCCCACTGGACCTACTGGACCTACTGGATCTACAGGATTTACTGGATTTACTGGATTTACTGGATCGACGGGATCTATCGGATCAATCGGATCGACAGGATCGACGGGATCTATCGGATCAACCGGGTCTACTGGGTTTACTGGACCAACCGGACCAACTGGATCTATCAGTTATACTGGTTATACTGGATTCACTGGAATAACCGGTATAACTGGATCGATTGGATCGATTGGAGAAACTGGACAAACTGGAGAAACCGGACAAACCGGACAAACCGGATCGTTTGGAGATACCGGATTCACTGGATATATGGGATTGAATGGTGATTTTGGATTTTTAGGTAACAAAGGTCTTGTTGGTTCCATCGGATCCACCAGTTTTACTGGATTTACCGGTTTAAATGGATCTATAGGATATATTGGCATTTATGGATCTATAGGATCTACTGGACCTACGGGAGCTTCTGGATTTACGGGTCTTGATGGATCTACTGGAGTTACTGGAGCTACGGGATTTGCGGGTCTTTATGGATTTACCGGATCAACTGGACCTACCGGATCAACGGGACCTACCGGATCAACGGGACCTACCGGGGCCTCTGGATTCACAGGAGTTGACGGACCTATTGGAGCTACTGGAGCTACTGGATTTACTGGATCTACTGGATTTACTGGATTTACTGGATCTACTAAGTCTACTGGATTTACTGGATCTAGTGGAGCTACTTCTTTTACTGGTACTACAGGTGCAACAGGTGCAACCGGTGCAACAGGTGCAACAGGTGCAACAGGTGCAACAGGTGCTACCAGTGCAACAGGTGCAACAGGGTTAACCGGTGCTACAGGTGTAACAGGTCCAACCGGGCCTACCGGGCTTATAGGTGAAACTGGCCATACAGGACCAACCGGAGTTACTGGAGCAACAGGAGTTAGTGGACCAACAGGACTTAGTGGACCTACTGGGGCTTCTGGTTATAGTGGATTTACTGGTATAACCGGTTTAACAAGTGCTACTGGATCAACAGGACCCACAAGAGAAACTGCACCTACAGGACCAACTGGATTTACTGGACTAACCGGATTTAGTGGACCTACAGGAGTTAGTGGATCTACTGGGGCTTCTGGTTATAGTGGATTTACTGGTGAAACTGGGGCTACAGGTTTTACTGGGTCTACTGGTATAACTGGACCTACTGGGGAAAGTGGATTTACTGGTCAAACTGGACCTACTGGGGCTTCTGGTTATAGTGGATTTACCGGTATAACCGGTATAACGGGTGAGACCGGATCAACCGGACCGACTGGACAAACTGCACCTACAGGACCAACTGGATTTACTGGACTAACCGG
>Ga0114960_10000869_pt1 | contig 24930 bp, 38 predicted proteins | sample C_130625_MF_Meta_FD_92637 | JGI IMG/M metagenome (GOLD analysis project Ga0114960, IMG submission 92637) | Freshwater microbial communities from Lake Croche, Canada to study carbon cycling - C_130625_MF_MetaG | ecosystem: Environmental > Aquatic > Freshwater > Lake | place: Lake Croche, Canada... | reverse complement strand
TGTCTAGATAATCAATTTGAAAACTGGGAAAATCAATGATAAAAGGTTGTGTCTTTAGACTGAGCAATTGGATCAATGTATTCCAATTTCTGATTTCAGATCTCGAACCTTTATTTGGTATATCAAATAGTGTATAGCAAGTATATGTAGTCACGACATACTTATACTGCCCAAATTCAAGTCAAAAAGAAAGGGCGAATAAACGCCCTTTCAATTCTAATATTAACTATTATTATGAGTATGCTAGCTTGAAACCAACATCGGTTACAAGTGTTGAACCTGCATCCAACTGTGGGCTGCTGTTACCATAACCACCAGCACCGTTACCACCAGTACGGATGATGCTCTGTACTGTTGCTGCTGAAAGGTTGTCGCCGCCTTCAATTAGTACGCTAACATTACCAGTTGAATTGTTTTCAATCTGATAACCTAGGATAGTTGCATTTGCACTAAGCATCTTGAAAATATCCTGAACTGCGCCATTAACGCCTAGTTCGCCACTTACGTCCTTTTGACCTGCTGTACCAGCAATTCTAATTCCGAAAGCCTTAGGTGTCTTACCGATTAGACTTACGAAAGTACCAATTGTACCAACACTACCATTTGTGCGATAAAAATCTGCCATCTTATTTCTCCAATATTTGCGTGTTTACGCTGTAAATATTTATGTCTGAAGACAAAAAATTACCTAACTGGAGTACCTAAATCAGACAACAAATTTGTCAAAAGTTTCTGTTTTTCTTTCTTAGATAGTCCATCAACAGATTGCTTTACAACATCAAATGTAACTGGTGCTGCTGCCGGTGCTCCGCCCGGCGCTGCTGGTGCTGCTGGTGCTCCACCTGGTGCTGGCTTAGTTCTTTTAGGTACTGGCGCTGCTGGTGCTGCTGGTGCTCCACCTGGTGCTCCACCTTGTGCTGGTGCTGCTGGTGCCGATCCTGCCGGTACTCTAACTCTAGGTTTAGGAGCGCCCGGTGCAGGTGCTGCTGGTGCAGGTGCTGCTGGTGCTCCGCCTGGTGCTGCTGGTGCTCCGCCTGGTGCTGTCTTAGTTCTTTTAGGTACCGGTGCTGCTGGCGCAGGTGCTCCGCCTTTTGCTGCTGCTCTGCTATTACGCTTACGAATAGCATTGGGTGTATTGCTAGTTTGGCCTGCTACTTTTCCGCCTGTCTTTTTATTCGCAGTAGCAACTATATTCCCTGGAGTCATCCCAAGTTCTGCTGCTTTGCGCTTAATATAATCTTCTTTTCCGCTTTTATAAGCAGCCTTAATATCGTCCCAAAAGCCTTCATCTAAAGACTGTTCATTTAAAATTATATCACTGATCTTCATTACGAATCCTTCTGAGACCTCTAATAAATTTGTTAGGATCTTTATTTCTAATACTATTTATTAGTCTACGTTCTAACTCAGAAGCATCGTCGCCATCGTAGGATTCGTTTATCATTCTAAGTAAATTAATTGCTGAGTTAATGATATGAGTTGCCCTGCTCTCAATCACAAAATCTTTATCGTGATGTGGGACAATGTTACTAATTTCATCTAATATACTACGAGTAGTTTTGCGCAAAATCAATCCTCAAAATTATTTATTGAAAAACATGTCATATAGAAATTAACTCGTAGTTTTGATTTGCGATAACATCTGCTTTAATTTACTGCTTTCGACATTAGCAGTAATCTTAGGTTCTTGTCTTTCTGCTGGTCTTACCACTGGATTAGAACGTATCTGTTCCATAATACTGCTGGGCCTCTTAGAAATGCCGCTATCCTCTTCAGTAGCATCCATGATTCGCAATGTATCAACATCAAATTGAAGTTCGACTTTTTGTCCGACACCACTACTACTGCGTGTCTTCATACACTGTAATTGATATCTACCATGCTCGCGCATTGCACGACTCGTAAAGATACCAAACAGGTTATCTGCTGTATTAATCTTACTGATACCGCCACTGATATGACTGTGATCAAATTCGATCTCTTCAACTGCACTGCGATTCAACTGACTGGCTGTCACTAACAACATCTGTAATTCTTTAGCAAGATTGCGAACTTCTTCTGCAACATACTTGTCCTTGACGAACAGATCGCTGGGACTTACTTTAGCACTAACTGGCATCAGTAGATCCATATAATCTAACATAACAAAGTCTAATTTCTTACCAGTCTTAATCTGTAGTTCTTTAAGATAAGCACGAATATCATTTACGTTGCTCTGTGCAGGCATATACTTGATCTGTAAGTTTCCTGCTTTCTTCCCGACCATACGAATCTTCATGTCCACAGTATCGATTTCTTTGAAGATATCCTTGCTGCTAATGTTTGCAAGCATACTATCGATGCGCATACTAGTCAGTTCTTCGCTGAGTTCTAGTGTTATATAAACACCGTTAAGTCCTAATAGCATCCAATTCACAGCAATGTTCTGCATAAACAAACTCTTACCACTGCCGGATCCGCCAGCAAAGATATTAAGTTCACCTCTGTTAAATCCGCCATATAACAGTTTATCCAGCGTAGTCCAACCAGTACTGACCTGTCCGTTATTATCTTTAATCTTCATAAGACGTGCCCTGGGATCAGCAAAATAATCCGTTCCCATGTCTTTGGTAAGACTAATCTGCACTGCGTCTTTAATCAATTTCTCAACTGGATCATACTCACCTTTTTCTAGCAAGTCTGCTGCTTTTAGAATTGCACGTTCGAGTTCTTTCTGTCTGGTAAAGCCTTCGAACTCATCAAGGAACCAATTATAGTGATCTTCATTGAGTCCAGGAGCTGGTTGCAGATCACTCTTACATACTGCATTGATCTGCTCGAACGTAGGCATTGTATTATGCTTTTCGCAATGCGATTTAATAAAGTCTGCAGGCGCTTTCAAACTACGATCAAAGTTTTCTACATTATAGATGTTTTGAACTCTGACAAAACTCTGAGGATCTTGCATCATCATCTCGAGAAATAACTTCTGGATGCCTGTATCGTACGATGTTGTCATGCTCTTATTATACACTTATCTTGCATTTAATGTCATTATATATTACTATATTTTTATGACTTATAAGTACCACATGCTAAGAACAGTCGAGCCTGCAATCGATCCCGCTAATAAAATTAGTTTTCTACTAGATTGGGAGATTACACTACGCTGTAATTTGGATTGTAGTTATTGCGGTCCAGAATGGCATGATAATAAATTAAGACACCCCCCACTCGAAGAATGTTTAAAAACTATAGACTTTATGTTTGAGTATGTCAACATCTATATGCAGAACAAACCAAAATGGGCAAGAGAAGTAATTCTAAATGTCTATGGGGGAGAAAGTATATTCCACCCTGACATTATAAATGTATACGAAGCAATCAGAGAAAAATATGAAAAGTTTAAAGATGATTGGGTACTAACTATACAAACCACTACCAACTTGGTTGCTGGTAAAACACTTATTAATAAGTTAAAAGATCTAATAGATTATTGGACAGTGAGTTATCACAGCGAAGCAAGTCCAAAACAAAAATCACAAGTCAGACAAAACATCCTTACACTCATTTCAAACAAGAAAAGAGTTAAAGTCATTGTATTGATGAATCCTACTAGGTTTGATGATTCTATCCAAATGATCGATTTCTGTAAAGAAAATAATATTGAATTCTTGCCAAGACAATTAGACAGGGTCAATGACACTCACATGTATTCTCCCCAACAGATAAATTGGTTCAATGACTTATATAATAAAAAATCCTTTAATACTGAAGAAATTAAAATTAATAGCAATCACGATGTTAATTTAACTAATGTTGGTAGGGCATGTTGCGGCGGACGACAAATATGCACAGATGGTAATTTTAAGGAACGTAACTTTTTTATCAAAAATAACTTTACCAACTGGAGTTGTAGTGTTAATTGGTTCTTCCTCTATATCAGACAGACTTCCAGAGAAGTTTTTCATAACAAAGACTGTCGAATGAAGTTTGATGGAACAGTTGGTCCAATTGGCACAGTAGATCAGGCAGATTTAATTTTAGAGAATCTAAGAGATATGATGGGAAAAGATATGCCTGTTATTACCTGTGCTAAGAAATCTTGCTTCTGTGGACTATGTGCTCCAAAAGCAGACAACAGAGATTCATTTGATAAAATCTTTAAGAAGTATGTTAGTTATCAAGCCAACGCTTCATCATGAGTTGAATTTTAAGATTGTTAGTTTCAACACTGTTTAGAACACTACGCATTGTAAACAGTTGACCATATTTTTGTACAGCGTCCGAGCAATCTTTAATGTTTGGACCCCAATCTGGAAATGCAACATTCCATCCATATTCCATTGCATGTCGAACTAATTCCATGCCTGCTTTATCACGATCTGGAACAACAATAACCTCACGATTCAGGCTATCAACGATATGTGCTTGCGATTCGTTGCATTCGTTCGTTAAGATTGATAGCCCATCTACTGCGATCGCATCGAGTACACCTTCGACTACTAAGCAAAACTTAGCATCCTGCTGCTGCCTATCATAATTGAATACAAAATGTGGAGGATGTTCTGTGTAGTATTTTCGTTTAGTTGGTACAATGCTGCGCCCGCTATATCCCATGGGTTGCCCTAACCATGCAAATGGAACTAATACACGGTTATATACATGTGTTGTCTTATCATTGTGCCACTTGAAGTATTCTATCTTATCTCCAAGTCCTCTCGAATCAACATAATCAAGAATAAGCATTGCTTGATCTAAATCTTCCTGGCTAATATCCTGCATGATAAACCAATCTAATAGATCATGCCCCGGACAGATTTCCTTACATTCAAATTTTGGAAGTTCTCGGATTACTTCCTTCTTGACATCCATGCTGTTATCAAGTTGTCCCAATGCAAATAAACTGAGACGACGAATTTCATCTTCACCTACACCCATCCAGGCCAATAGTTTACGCATCTTAAGAGTGATGCGACGCCCGGGTTGCCAGTTGGCAGTAAACCCGCAGTTAAAACAATGGTAACTGATCCCACTTTCTTGCGTGGGTAGCAGACCCCCACGTCCACGCTGGTCGGTATTCTGCCCATTATGGTGACAACAGACAGCATTGGCACTGATCCAGCCAGTGGCAGTGCTTTTAGTCTTACGACCTCTAGTCCATGCTGATAGTATTTCCTGCTGGATGAACATACTTTATTATAACAGATTAATTATGGTCTGTAAAGTATCTTGTCTAATGAACCGCTAGTAGTATGAACTCTAAAGCGTACTAGCCCAATCTTACCAACAAAAGTGCTAAACTGGCATCCAGTAAGTTCATCAAAAGCCTGAGTGTCGATATCAAACCAATCATCTGGATATGCAGTTATAGTAGCACTAAGGCTACCTTGAATTTTTACTGTTCCAGTAAATCCTGATCCATAATACTGTACAGTCTGCAGAATACTACGAGATTTAACTCGATCTAATACATTGATAGCATCGGATATTATAGTACTTTGATCAGATCGATATCCATTGGAATTGGGGTTGTTATTATAGAATGGACCAAGTGTTGGTTTTATGCTTGGTCGAAATGTTGGATACACACCATCCACTACTCTTGCTTGTCCCTGAGCATTATAATTGTCATCACTATAAATGATTCTGGCTTCGCCTTCGCCACTGTTTAATTGTAGACTGTAGTTGTAGATTCCTGCAGGTAAATCATTTAGATCCATTTGATCCAATGTTATATAAGCAGATCCTTTATTAACATATGCTGTTACCAAACGTGTAAAAATCAATTCGCTAGTTGCACTATCAATTAAATTAAAGATGATCGTTGTATCTAATAGGTTTTGAAGTTTTTGATCTTGATTCTTGATCAATAACTTAATCTTATTATCGATACCTTTGTAAATCTGTAAGGGCTTTGCATACACTAGCATATTCTCCCGATTAGGCAGTGCGTCCAGAATAATTACCACATCCATGGTTTGGTTATATAAATATCCTGAGATTGATTGCACTTTAAACCCCGTCTCTTAGAATATTTATGTCATTGAGTTTGGAACAATTGTTAGAAAATTATCCCTTTATTAGCTTCATCAAGTACACACATAGCGACTATGTAGGAGTTATTCAAAATCATGATGGCGATATTGTCAGCATGTATGCATTCAATAAATTAAAGACAGAAGAACACAAACGAAGATTTCTGGAACAAGCCGATATCTGGTGGTGGGAATCTAATAGACTCATACCCATTAATATCTTTATGAAACATACATGGAGCGAATTTAGATATAGTCTAGTTACTCTTAATGTTAAAGATATCAAAGAACAGCAAGGGCATTTTGTAAGTTTGGCAAATCTAGCAAATAAAAGAACTAAGCGTAGAGTAGTACAGTTAGTTCGTAAATTAAACTAATAAATTCATGTGAACTGCTACTAACTGTGCATAAGACACAGCATGGCTTTTCTTAAAGAAATAACTATCATCCAATGGCTTATCCCAAATTGTCTTAGCAACTTCTTTCCACGTTAATCCTATGAGATGGCGCTTTGCAGGCCTAATAATAGAAAGAAACATAGCCATGCGAGGTATGGAAGTAATAGGATCAGGCATACGATGGATAAGATCATAATGGTTGCCAATATGAATAAGTTTCTCCACAAAGGTCTTATCATTTAATAAATCCCAATTTGGTTCCTGTGCAATCAAACTATTTAAATGAGATTCATTCCTAATCATACTGTATACATGCACATTCAACAGATCAAGTTTAATATAACCAATGTCCTCAGCAGACTGATAATCAATGTTACTCAGGCCAGTTAATGGATCTGAAGGTATAGGATTAACATATACTCCTGTATTATGTTTGGTCCATTCACCATTGCGATGTATACTAGCAGGCGTATGCTTTATTACTTTAAGCACTGCTTCTCTATCAGCAAAATCAATATCAATATCTGCTGCAAATTTCACTGTGAATCTTTCTGCATTAGATCAAATACGTCAACAGCATATTGAAATTCATATTTTTCTTCACCTAATCCTGGCGCCCATGATATCATACGAAATCTATAATGAATGCGACGTAACCAATACCATTTATTGTCTATACGCTTTGGTCTCCATAAAAATTCAGTTTGCCATATTCCCCATTTCCTGTTAGGGGGTGCTGCATCAATTCCACCGTAATTCATAATCCAGCCTCATTGAGGATATACTTTGCCATCTCTGCATCAGCAGGATAATCCTTTAACTTCTTCTGCCAAATGTCAGAGTTTATATATGGCCAAATTAATTTAATCTGCTCTTCGTTTAGATTTGAGAGAGCAATATTACCAGAATCACAACAAAACAAACACCAAGCACTAATACGGCCGTTTCTAATGTCTGTCACCAAACGATTAGATGATACACATTTGAAATAATCACTAAACAGAGTACCATTTATTTCGGCCCACTCCTGCATATGCTCGATTCCTCTTGCAAGTGCATCCTCGGCTGCTTCAGTTGTTAGTAACTGCAACAGATATACATCATATATTTTTTCACGACACCAATGATCAAGTTTGATGTTATTCTTGATTACATAGTCAATGAAGCGAGTAGCATTGATAGCACGTATGCTGTGACAATATCTCCCAAACTTAACAAATGCTGCATAGAACTGACTTTTACAAAAGTCATCATATGTCTTTAACTTGGCACTGCCCTGAGTAAGTTCATAGAATCTAATCCATGCCTGATAAGCAAGACTAACACCAACTTCAGTGCGCTGTTGAGCACGACGTTTTGGTTCACATTGATGTGCAGCAAGTGTGCTTTCTTTGATAAAGCCTTTGTTACAATACTGACAGACGTGGTCTCCTGGCTTTGCATTTGCCACGGCTTCTGCTATAAAATTTGCCATATCCGATTTCATGTCAGTTAGATTTTTTCACTGTTGAACGCCATTCTTTAGAACAGTTTAGACAAGTTGTTATCACGCCATCTGCGACAGATTCTTTGCTCCAAGATTCTTCCACCTTATTAAAGTATTCCACAGACTTTTCTAGTCCATGTGTGATGGCATTGTTTTCAATATCACCCACTACTGTATTGAAATTAGTGTACCAACCTTTATATTCTTTTGGAAAGAATCCGATAAAACAGCAGGGATATATTTCCCCATTTGCAGCGACGTATAAAGACTTTTCTTTCTTAACAAAACAATCAATGTTTTTATTGTTAGCAAGCCACTTGCTTTCAAGCATAGGAACCAATCCATCGTCCTTAATCTTAGGTGGTTTACTTTCAAACAATTTTGGTCTGATAAGTTGAGGAGATTGATCTGACCCTGCTCCTTCAGATGGCAAAATCCAATAACCGTCGGTTTCATTCGTAAATGCAAACCCCCTGTTTCTACCATCATCTGTTTCTAAAAATGCAGCAAACCCAATTTCCTTACTTCTACGCTGTGCTTCTTCGAATTGATGTTCGTTATGTTTAAACTTTATCATCCGCCACTGAGCATTTCCGCCGCCTGCAATGAATGCTTTAGCATTTGCCATTGCTTTTTGATATGGAACATTTATTCTATATATTTGATTAGTGTCTTCGAGACCATCGATACAAAATTGAACAACTAATTGATTTTTACTAAACTTTGTAGCAAATTCAGTCCACCATTCTTCGGACCGTATCCCACCATTAGTGGATATCTGAATTTTCATTCTTGGCCACCGATTGAAACAATATTCAGTTATCTCAACCACATCTTTGGCAATTATAGGATCACCGAAGTTGCCATTGAAATAAAATCTATTTGGATTACAAGTGGCATTGTCAAAGATCTTAGCCCAATCTTCGATGGATAATTCGCACTTGGGAAAATCTGTTCTTGTTTTGAATCCATAATCATTTCTAGCACACAGAGGACAAGCAGCCTGACATAATGTGCTCAATTCAGCATGTATCCAAGTTATATCCTCTAATCGAATCATAGTGTTGTTTCGGTCCAACTGTAAGTTTTAGGTTGCCCATTTTGTTCTTTAGCCAACTCATGTAGTACTCTTGCTTGTACTAATGCATCCTGCACAGTAGCATTACCATCTTTAAATATCGGTCCCCATTGTCTCCACCAATTTAACAATTCTTGAAATTCATAACTGATATTGATCATAAGTTCCTGACCGCCATATGTGTCTGAGATACTAGTTGTTAAAACACTTGGATCGTTGGTATAAAAGTTCCTAACTGTCATTTGCTCACTGCCTCTTTAATCTTTTTGTCGTCCCACCCTAAATCTTTAAGGTATTCACTGAATTCTTTGTCGCTCATTAGATCACTTAGGTCTTCTGCTTCTTTGATTTTCATCGCAGGATACAGATTAGCAATTATTTGTGCTCTCTTATTCTTAGCAGATTTATTTTTAAATGCAATAAATTCATGTCGCTGTATTCCCATCCCTGGACTGATACAACTAATTGCCAACCATTGTAACTTGGGATGTTTATTTAGATCCCACAGATGTTTGTTAGCCTGTTGATTCGCACTAAGCAAATAATACTTGGCGATATCGCCATCTTGATTAATGCTACTTGCCCACCGTAATGCCACATAGGAACTATACTCTTTCAACTGTTCTGTATCGAGATCTTCATAAAAATCTCGATTCTTCTTGTCGATCGAGTTCAAAAGATATGTCAAGTCTAATGCACGTTCTTTTTTAGCCATGTTTTATTTTACTATACAATCTTAGAAATGTCAATGCATTCGCTTGCACGGCTGATATCTTTAACAAAGTAAGCACAGACTGGATTTGGTCCACTACTAATAGGTACACACAGTAATTGCCCATTTCTTAATTTTGGAAAGAACCATTTTACATCTTGATATACATCTGTAATTTCGATTGGAAAGAATTCTGCTCTGAAACTCTTAAGTGGATTGAAAGTAAATGCTTCGAATCCTCTGTCATTTAGTTTAGTAAGAGGCAATGCTTCCAAATCACCAATCTCAGCCTCACCGATTAGTATTCGCCAATTGTATGGCATCTTGATCGTGTGAGGTCCAATCTTTAAGACTAATGCAGGATCATTGAATGATTCTAGAAATATCAACGGTAAGAAGAAGTAGTCAGGGTCTGCTGGGTTTGAATTATCAAGTACACAAAATCTTAAGTCAGTTACTTCGTCGGGCAACTGTGTCATTTCAAATACTGTATTATCAACTGTTAGTATGCGCATTAAAATTCCTTGGTTTACTTATAACTTATTTTATCTATAGTGAATGGATAATTCGCTTCCTTATAGAATTGTTTTCTCTTAGTAAGGTGACGTTTGGCGAATTTACAATTACCAGTCACATCCCAGATCTGAACATGGTCTTTATCTTGTGCCTTGCGAATACCACGACCGATAGACTGTATGACACGAACAAAAGACTTGCCAGGCTCAATGAGTACAAGATTAAAGATACGAGGAATATTGATCCCCACAGCAGCAACGCCGTAGGTAGCAATAATAGTTCTGTCCATTGTTTCGGCGATCTCATCATAATGTCCTTTGCGATCTGCGGTCTTCATATCGCCGGAGATAAAGATACTGTTTGAGATCCTAGCAGCAAGTTCTTCCCCTGCACTAATGCGATCCACTAGTATCAATGTATTACCAGTTTTAATAATCTCACTTGTTAATTTTGCAATGTAATCTAATCTTTCAGGATTAGTAGTTAGATATTTTAGTTCTTTTTGATAATCTGTAAACTCACTATGCTCTTCAGTTTGAATAATGTTCACGTGACAGTTTGCCAACACCCCTCGGTCTTGCAATTCACTGGCACTGAGTTTATTGATTACCTCACCTAGTGCAATCTTAAGTGCAACAAAAGCAAAGTCTTCCTTAGGTATAGTTCCAGTCAATCCCCAGCGAATTGGAACACGAGCAAGGTAATCCGTGAGAATATCTTTAAGTACTTCTGCTTTAGCCATATGTACCTCGTCAACAATGACAGCAACAACATTGTCGATGAAGTCCGCTGCCAATTCCTTATCACCTTTAAGGATATTGTTTAGGCTTTGCCAAGTGCAGATAGTATGAGTCTTGCCTAGTTCCTTCTTGTCCCCAAAATATACACCAACATCCAATCCCATGTTGATATAGTCTTCTTCTGTTTGGGTAACAAGGCTTTTATTAGGAACGATTACCAATGTACGACCATACTCTTGGCATTTGTAACTAAGCGCGGCGGTCATGATTGTCTTACCTGCACCTGTAGCCACCTCCTGTAGGCACTGTGGATTAGCAAGGAAATTATTGATGATATCGACTTGATAGTCACGCAGCATTATAGGTTGCCCAGCAGCAGGATGACCTTTTGGCCAGCATACATTACTAAAACTATCTTCGGTTGTTTCAACAAAATTAAATTGAATAGCAGGAGGTCTCTTATCGTCAAGGTCAATTACATAATTACGTTCGGTCAACCACTCGATAATATCGGGCAATAGATTAACATAAGTGCTACCACTTAATTGGAAGTAAGCAACTTTGCCGTCCCATCTTCCTAAACGCACAGCAGGAAGATGACGAGCATATGGCAGTTCGAATTTAAACTTTGCTACAAGTCTGCGCCGTGCATCAACTTCTAATCCCTCAATCTTGCAGTTAACTTCGTCCGAAATAACTATTTTACAACTTGGCATTTAGTTAATATACATCCTTTTTTTGTTAGAATCAAAAAGAAAAGGTAGCAGACATTGCCTGCTACCTTTAATTGTCAGGTAAGAAGAAAGTTTAATCTAACAGTGTTGCTTCTACAATTTTTCTGAGATCGTCCTTACAAGAAGTAAGTTTAAAATCGTCATATGTATCGCTCTTAATAATATGAACCACAATATCACTTGCTGATGCAGGCTTGCCAGTGATCTTATCCTCGCATTCAATTGCTTGATTTTTCATAAGCCAACCTACTGCGTGATACATGCCAATAGCGTACCCGCCCTTGGATCCCTGACTAAATCCAATTCTAAATTGGAAAATAGTATTAGCAATAAAAAGCAAAAATAGTAGACCAATCGCCCAATAATCCAAGTACATGATTATCTCCCTATTATTTACGTTGAAGTGCAGCACAAAGGTCTTCTACCCACTTAGTATTCCGTGCTTCGACAACCTGTTCGAGTCTGTCTAGACGTTCTAGTTCTTGAACCACTGCATCAGGTTTTTCTTTATTTGAATAATAGTAAGGTTGCATGTGCTGTATCTTCAGTCTAAAGCCATACTGCCATTTCTTAAAGTCATCTTCACTGTTCATCTGTTTTATCCTTTTTGATAAACTTACCACATGTCTGGCACAGTGCGCCAACGTAAGTTTCAGTTTCGACCATTAGTTTTGCGAAAGGCAAAGGCAACTCCCAAGCATACTCTGCTTGTCGCTTTAGAGCTTTGCTGGGACCTTTGTAGTCATAACAGGTAGTCCAATCACATGGACGATACCACTTGCCTACACGGTCACAAAATTCAAAGTCTTTCACGCCGCCTCCCTATAGATCTCAAGCTCATCATAGTCCCGCACAAGGTCAACAACTTGAAACAAAGTGTTGTTGACCCAGTAGCCCACTTCCCACACACGAAGTTCAGTGTTATACCGACGCACCATTTTTAGTCTCCCTTAAAAAGCGTTCTTCATCAGCGTAACCTCAGCGGTACGCTTCCAGTTCATTGGCATGGTCTTACGCAGATCAGCAAGTTTAACAGCGCAACGCAAGCTCATCTCACGCAGTCGACCTTGGCACTCCTCCATGAAGTTCAAGATCTCTTGCTCTTCACCATTCTGGAAGTTATAACCCTTAAACAGTTCTCCGCTACGAGCAATCTGTTTGATACGCAACATCTTATCACGCATAGTGTTCATGCTAAGGTCAATGTAGTGGCTACGTGACTCAAGCGCACTGAGATGGTCACGCAACTTAGCACTGCGAACATTCTCAAACTTAATGTTAGTAATAAAGATGCAAGCACCTTTGAAGTCAAACTTGTTGGGGATGCCCTCACGCTGAAGCAACTTACTGTCACTGTTCCAGTGGATGGTGCGCTTCTTATTAGTGTCCAGCGCAGCCTTGAGGATGTTGAGACTAAGTTCGTCCATCAAAATGCTATCGCAATCGTCAAACACAAGCACATCGCCTTCCTTGCTATACTCGTAGAGCTTAGCATAAAGACCCAGCGCAGTAGTAGCACCTTTGACCACTTCGAAACGGATGTCGCCACCGATCATGTTAAAGAGGTTGGCTTCTTCGAGTTTCTTGACAACATTAAAACTCTTGCCAACACCTGGGGGACCAACAACGATCATTGAACGCACAACACCGTCAACAACTGCCTGCGTCATTGAATCCATAATGTCGAAGCGTTCGCCGATACGCTCCATGACTGCTTCGTCGCTTTCCTCTACCTTAGCAGCAACGATTGGAGTAGCAACCTCACCCTCAATCTCATATTCTGTAGGGTCCACTGTAATGCGGATGCGATCACGACCCATTGATGTCCCATCTACAGTCACGTAACCTCCCTTAGCACCTTCTTGATAGTCCTTAACCAGAGGGAAGGACATGTTAACGACGGGAGCATTGCGATACGTTCCCGACTTAATAAGCACATTAGCCATTTTGTACCTCGTTAGTTTGGATTACAATTATATAATAGCACCTTATGCTATTATGTCAACCTGCTTTGGCAAAGAATTCGCAGACCAAAATCTGCATGTCTTCGTCGAGATCCCGGTATACTGCGCCATCAGGATCGTTTACTGCTTCCACAAAGTCCTGGAAGTCCATCTCGTCCAGTTCCACAGCAAGATGATTGAGGTACTGTTCACGCTCGCTCATCTTACCTTTGCGGAAGTCAACTCGGATAACATTGGACATGTTTGGCTCCTCATTCCCTATGTATACATAATACGCTCAAACTAGTATACGTCAACTGATATTTTTGTAACAAATATAGTTACATTGACCAATATGTCTCACTGGAGGGCGAGCAGCACAGGGGCGTATTGACGCTTTCTTGGTAGGTATTACCCGTCATCAAATTGGTGCGTGTAACAGTAGCAGCAATGTTCTGTGTATAAAAAGCAACTTCAGCAATCTCAAGTTGAGTAGACTCATACTTCCACTTCTTGATCATCCTCGTGCGAGCAGCCTTAGCAGCCGCTTCAGTTTTGAAAGTCTCACGACCCCAACGCTTCTCATTAACAGTTTGGGTGGTTCCAACATTGTAAACGACGTAAGACATGCTGCTCTCCTCATTCCCTATAATACATAATAGCACGTATGGGATAAGCGTCAACTGATATTTTTGTAACAAATTTACTTACAATTTTACCCAAATTTCTCAATGATTTCAATGGAGTATAAATCATTGGAAACCTTCGTGATTTCCCATCCTTCATGCCCATAAACGATAGATTCTACCTTGGGAAGAACTACCCAAACAGGGTGAGATTCCACAAACTTTTCTTGTGGATAATCACGAGCGTTGAGACCGACTGTTTCCAGTGCCGTTGCATAATTCACACAGTTTTTCATTTACGATCCGTCCATTCTCTGTGGTATTTGATCAGCAGTTCAACGATTTGACCTGCATCGCGATCCCCAATCTTGTTGGGATTTAGCATGGATTCTAAATAACAATCCACATCTAAATTTCGTGAGATAGCATATTCTGTAGCAAGATCAACCAGATACATAACACGTTCTTCGGTAAGTTCTGTGTACATTTGTTTCTCTCTCATAATGCTTATGATACACTCAAACAAGATACTGTCAACCTGCTAAATATTACTAAACGGAACAAAAAAATGACCATTCATGCTTCTGGTACTCCCATTAAAATGTCTGAAATTGTAGCTGAATTTACTGCTAATACAGGTAAAAATATGAGCAGTATGAGAAGTAGAACTTGGTATATAGATGATTCTTTAACCACTGCAAACTTTCCTACTACAAATATTAGTTTTAGTAGCATGTATTCTAAACGTGCAACCGATCCTGCCGGAAATGGCAATTGGGTCAATGGTCCAGGTGATTATACATTCGTAACCCCACTATATAGAAATAATATCAACTTCTATGCATGGGGCGGTGGCGGTGGTAGTCTTGCTGGCGGGGATGGCGGAACTTCAACTGTGACTTTACCTGCTACTACGCTAACTGCCAATGGTGGGCAACAAGGTGGCGGTGGAGGACGTAGATATGTTGGACCTCCAGGTGCTGGCGGTGGTCATTCTGGCGGTTCGTTTGGCGAAGATGGGCAAGGTGGTTCAGGTGATATAAGAGGGCCTGGCGGAAATGCTGGTGGTACGAGTTATGGTGGTGGTGCAGGCGGAACCAATCCTGGAGCAAATTTTACAGCATTTCCAGGAAATACCCCAGGTGGAGGAGGCAGCGGTTCGTTTGGATATGATGGTTCTGGTGATCCCGGATTCAGCGGAGGCGGCGGCGCAGGCGGATCTGGTTTCGCTGGTAAGACTTATAATTCAGGTCAATTGACTAGGGGAACAAGTGTTAATATACATATTGCTGGTGCAGGTGGCAATGGCGGTGATGGGCAAGTTAAAATTACATGGAGTTAAAAATGTTTTTTAAAAAATTAGAAAATAATATACCTATAGGATATTTGATTACTGAAGATAATTTAAGACATGTATTAACTCAAATTGATTTTGATTCTAATCCAAAACCTGCAGATTTTGAAAAATTAGGTTATGCGGTTATTAGTACAAGCGATAGACCAAAACTTACTCCCTATCAAAATGTCACTGAATCCAACAGTAAAAAGTCTGATGGAACTTGGGGTCAATCATGGGCTGTAAGTGAAGTATCCACTGCTGAAAAGAAAATTATTTTTGATAAAAAACTAAAAGACGTAACCGACTATCAGAAACATCTATTAGATGTATATGCTGCACAACTGAAAGATCCAAAAGAAACTCCATCAGAACTTATGATCATACAAAAATGGATTGATGCAACAAAAGAGATAGATTTAACAGATCCATTCAATGTTGTTTGGCCAACTGAAGAAACAATTAATAAATCATAATTGATTAATATGTAACAGTGTATTTGGCTCTATTAGATCCATTACAAAATTGAAACTAACAATAGTTTTTCTCTTATCGTTTTTAATTATAGGTGCTCGATGTATTGTATAACTGGGAAACATAACAACATCCCCTTCACTAACATCAAGCGTGATCTTCTTGTCTTGCTTGCTGGGTTCAATTATTTCTGTTTTAGGACTGGATTCATCTAATTCTAAATAATAAACACCAGTAAAATTACTACCATGTGTATGCCATCCATGTGCATCTCCAGTAGTATACTGTTGATACCAAAGTTCATCAATTATTGAACTTTGGTATCCCAATCCAACAGCCAGTTTGTTTAGATAATTTTCTATTTGAGGCTTTAGTAGTTGTACCCATGGTCTTGTAAAATCTCGAGCCTTGCTCCAATCTAGTTTATTAACACTGTCAGCATAGTAATTATCCTTCATTACCAAGGAATCTGATCGAGTCGTTGATAGCAGATCTAAAACTGATGTTTTTACTGATTCATGATTGGGTAATTTACCAATAGTATAGAAAGATTCTAATAGAAACTTCCTAACAGGTATATCAGTCATTTCTATAAAGTTCTCTTGGATATGGTTTTTCGTAATGATCACCGCCTGCTTCGAAACTACGAGCGATTTCAAAAACATTTGGGTTTCCGCTACCTAGCCAGGCTTCGTGATCAAATCTCCAATGCCCGTGTCCTTTGAATTGTGTAGCATTGTGAGATACTAACTTATGCGGATGAACAAGTGGTTGAAGTTTGGCAATATAATCGCTATTAGCCCACCAAAAATTGCTGGAATGATGCGGCCACGGTTCGATTTCCCAGTTTGGCCCACTAGTATCATGTGTCTGCAATGCTGCTACATTGTCCTGCCAGCGTTCGATGACACACCAATTGAGCCATGCCTTCCAGTCTTCTACATTGGGGTTTCCCCACCGTGTAAGACCTTTGAGGTGAATATAACAGATATGGAAGGGTTCTTCTGCTTCCTTAGCTTGTTGTTGCATAAACATAAGCCCGGGATATTCCCAAAGAGCAGCACTATCACAAACACTTGTAAAAGCCAACTGTGGATATTCGGGGTGAGAATCAATAATGGGTGTGAAAGTTCTAATCCTGCCATTCCCCATTAGGATAACATCTTCCGCAGCCGCCAAAAGACCGCTTGATACCATGCAGTCCCACTGTTGCTTGAATACTTTATCCCAGTTTGCTAGTTCGTTAATGTTCCAAAATACTTTAATCTTTTTCATTGATGCCTATTTCTAATTGAGTGGTGGAGGATACCGGGATCGAACCGATGACCTTCTGAATGCAAATCAGACGCTCTCCCAACTGAGCTAATCCCCCTATGCTTTATATATCACTTTACTTGAGCTGCCGCAATAATATTCTTTGTTCTACGGCGTTCAATTTGATTGATGATATCATCACAGAATTCCATTTTGATATCAATATCAGCAGTAGTCATGCTGCTTTCAAGATTATCTCTTTCATCTTTAATCAATTGTATAACATACTTCATCTCTTTGTCAACAACTTCTGAATATTTCCATGCCTGAAAATCTTTAGCCAACGCAATCAACTGACGCACAACATAGATAAGACAACCCAGCAAGCCGATATTACAGATCAGCAGCCACATATCCATTACGGTGACAAATTTCATTCAGTTTCTCCTACGAAAGTAGTCCTGGTAATCATATGCTTGATGCAATATGTTTCAATACGTCTATCGATATAATCGTCTAAATGTTTTTTAAAATTATCTTTGGCAGGAACTAGTCGTTCATCATGAATCTTATTTGCTTCTCGATAATTAGCATACTTTTCTTCTTGCCATTTGTCATCCTGAGCGTCGATCATTTTCTCTAACGAATCAATAAGATCTTCGACAATTTCACTGCTAGTTCTCACCGTGTTATCTCCATTAAGAATCTTAATATAACAGAATCTAAAACAAAGTCAAATAAAAGTCGTGAAAAAAGGTGCTACCGATAAGCAGCACCTTTTCACTAAGTTCAGATTAGAACTTGTAGTTTACACCAAGTGTAACAACATGATTGTTATCATACTTCTTGCCGGTTAGACCGTCGATGTAACGATAACGCCCGTCAATTTCAAAAGCCTTAGTGATGTCATAACGAACACCACCACCTACGTTGTAAAGGGTGCGATCCTTGTTTGTAACAGTGACCTTATCCCATGAACCCCAACCATATCCAACACCTGCTAGGATGTATGGTGTTACTCCAAATACTGGGTAACTTACTACTGCGTTGGCAAAAGCAGTTTCGCCAGTCTTAGTAGTAGTTGGCTTTGCCTTGGTATTATAGTCTAAAGTTGCTTCAGTGCGTAGGTACTTGTTCCACTGATAGCCAGCAACACCACCAAAAACCTTAGGAGTGTTGTCGTACTTGAACTTGTTGGTATCGTCGAAGTTTCCGCCGACATAACCACCTGCGTACCAGCCACTTAGGTTAAAAGCACTTGTTGAAACTGCTGGAGCAGCGGCTGCACTCTTGGATGGTAGATCGGCAGCGGCTGCTACTGATACGCCTGCCACTAGGGCAAACAATGCTGTAATAAGTTTCTTCATTTCTCTTTCCTTTTGTTCTGCACCGACACACTATTGTATCAGCTGGGTTGTATAAAATAGACTGTGCTACGTTTTTTGATGCACACAACAACCGTCTATTATTTATCTAATATAAACTTACCTAGTTCGAAAGTCAAGTAAAATCAACAATTTTATTTTTAAACTGTTAGCATATATTGTGTTCGATCAATCCATTCTACTACTATATCTACGTCTTCAAAGTTTCCATTCTTCATAATGCTGTTTTCAATTGATAAAGGTAACAGTTTACGATCACACATATCATACCAATTCATATATGGGTCGGGTTCTTGGGGTAATTTATATACCGCAGCCTGAATCCAATTGTTAACTTTATCAATCTTGAAATGCCCATTTCTACAATCAAAGCCTGAGCCTACCAAAGTCATTATTAAATTCCCCATTGTCCAATTAAAATAACACCCATTCGTATAGGTACTATTAATATTGAGCATATCTTTATTATTGTAAATCTTGAAATTAAATGGAACGGTTACCAATAACATACCATCTGTTTTTAGTATACTGTGCCAATGTATCAATGTACCGATTGGACTTAGACTATATTGTAGACTATTATGTGCCCATACTAAGTCATGACTGTTAGGTTCTAATCCAGATGTTGAAAAATCTGCTTCGATATAATTTATGTTATCATTTCTAGATAATGCATGCCATTCTAATTTGCGATCTATAGCATTAACTTGTATATTTCTAGATGTCCCATCGTCCTTAGTTAATCTACCCCACCATGCTGCATCTAGTCCAATACCGCAGCCCATATCTGCTACAATTTTAATGTTATCCATAAAATCTTGATATCGATTCAATGCAGTTAGAGTTTCAACAGCATGCCAATGGCTCTGCTCAGGATTGATTACTGTAAACATTTTTAATTCTCTTTTCGTAAGTTGATAAAGCAGCACCGATCACTTGATGCATGTCATAGTACATATATTGACCAAGCCTGCCTCCAATGATTGTATTTGATAATTGCTTTGATTCGATATGATACATCGAATACCTTAATCTATCTTCATCTGTATTTACAGGATAGTAAGGCATGTCATTTATTCCTGCTGCTCTGCTATATTCAAAACTCACAACAGTGTGATCTTTAGTATAATTACGCTCAGGATGGAAATGTTTAAACTCGATAGTTCTGGTATACGGAATATCTAACTTTGGGTAATTAATCTGTGTAACACCCTGATAGTCTTCCATATCAAAAGTCTTAAATTCAAAATCGCAAGTACGCCAATTTAGAATACCATGCTTATAATCGAAGTATCTGTCAATTGGACCACTATATACAATGAGTTTATTTGATGGTATCATATGTCTAACTTCGAAGAAATCTATATTCAGCATTACTTCGATATTAATATGATTCAACATCTTTTGAAAAATAGGTGTATATCCCATATTAGGTATGCCTTCCCAAAGATCATTATAATATCTAGTATTGTAGTTGTATCTAACTGGTAATCTTCTGGCTACACTAGCAGGCAAATCCTTAGGATCTCTGTTCCATTGCTTGATTGTATATTCACGGAATAACATTCTGTATAAGTCATTACCCATCAGGGCCATTGCTTGTTCTTCAAAGTTTTTGGGATCAGGATATGCTTTTGCGTAAATCTCAAAGAACTTTTTTGCCTGTGTTGGAGACCAATTCTTTTTAAAGTATTGATTAATTGTAGCAAGATTGATTGGCATAGAATAAGTCTTCTTGCCTACACGACTCATACATTGATGTCTATAACTGTTGAATTCAGTAAACTGATTGATATAACGCCATACTCGTTCATCGCTAGTATGGAATATATGAGGACCATATCTATGTATATTAATACCAGTATTTGAATCATCTTCAGTATAGCAGTTGCCGCCGATATGATTACGTGATTCGATAACTAAAACTTTAAGTCCATCTCTGCTGCATTGTTCAGCAATAACAGATCCAAATATACCTGCTCCTACTACTACTATGTCGCAATCATTTATTGATTCTTGCATCTGGATCCTCTATAACTAATTATAACATTAATAAGTATAGAAGATGAAAATATTTCAAGCATATTATAAAGATGAACAAAAAATTTATCTAGATTCAGAATTTACCCCATTTGATAATACTGCCAACCCTGTCGTCAATCTTCATGAGTATTACATCTACACGAGGATATACGAAGAAGCACAGAAGACCAACGAGGATCTCTGGGGGCATTTCAGTTGGAAATGGCGCAGTAGGATACCAGGTGTTTCTGCTCAACAGATTGTTGACATCATCAATCTGGATTTGACTTACGATGTCTATACATTTAATCCATACCCACAAGAGATAGTAAAATATTGGAATGTATGGGAACACGGAGACCATTGCTTTCCATTGATTCTAGAACTTGCCGAAAAGATATTTAAAGACATGGGCTTAGATCCGTCGCTGTTGAAGCAACCGGAAGGAATGAATCATTATCTCGTGGGAAATTACTTTGTGGGCAATAAGAAATTCTGGGATGGACTCTTATCTTTCTTAAAACAGTTTGTTGATGTCATGGATAAGTTTGAAGGTGAATGGCTGGAGAAATTGAATACCTGTGCAGATTATCGTACTAACATGAGTTTGAACTATAAAGGATTCTTATGTGAACGTATGATTGGCATCTATATGAAGATGAATGGACATCTACGCATTAGACCATTCTTAGAAATATATCAAAGTGAAGCACATCATAATCCTTCTTTTAAAGAAGTTTTATCACTCAAAGAAATAGGTACAACTAGCAAAAATCGCAGTTTGCTAAAAGAATATCTGAACAAGAGACCTGCTCTAATAGATCCCAATGGAGAAGGCAAACAATGTTATAACTGGGGCAATGATTGGATTAACTCATGCGTATTATGATCACAGGTTCTAATGGGTTCATTGGAAGTTATTTGTCTGCTTATTTTAGAGAAGTAGGACATCAAGTATTCGAATGTTCAAGAGATAAATTAGATCTATTAGATCCAGTTGCTGTTAATGCTTTTTTTAATAGCCGTTATTTTGATCTAGTTATCCACACTGCGCTTGTTGGCCGAGAGAATCTATATGAACTTAAACAGTCATATAGCGACATGATTATCAAGGACAATCTTAGAATGTGGGACAACATTGTTGCCAACAGACACAGGTTCAAGAGATTAATTAATTTTGGTAGTGGCAACGAGTTTGATACTGATCAAGATATCATGATGGTCCATGAGGATCTAATCTTTGAAAGAGAACCAAAGTACACATATGGCTTTGTAAAGAATCAAATCAGTAAAGATATGCGACAATACGAAAACTTCTATAACTTGAGATTGTTCGGGGTCTTTCATTACACCGAAAGCAGTAAGCGTTTCTTTAAGAAAATTCAAACTTATGCTAGACAAAATTATCATATCTACGCAGATAGATTCTTTGACTTTGTAAATCTCGAAGATTTACCACCGATCATCGATATTATCATGAATGGCGAATGTAAGCATCATGACATGAATATAGTTTATAGAGATAAACTCAAGTTAAGCGAAATGGCAGCAATGTTTAATGCTATAACTATGAGCAATACAAATATCATCGTGGATGATCCAGAAGGATTCAATTATACGGGTGATTTTACAAGATTCTATAGTTATAACACAAACAAGATGGGATTACCGTTAGGATTTCTTAGATACTGAAATCTTCCATTCCAGCAACTTTAAGTTTAACTAAATTACTAAGTTGCCATTGCTTACTATCGATGCCCTTCATTACACCCAACCACTTATTACGCAGTAGTGCTACTTCATTGATGATTGTTTCGTAGTCAACAACTTCGGGCTCGCCGTCGACGTATTTTTCAGCATCTCGACTACTAAGAGCACGAGCATAATGTTCCAAGTATTTTTGGAAATGCTTACGTCTAATCAATCTAATTTGAATGTTAAGATAATTTAAAACTGCTTCGATCTCTTGAAGTTGATTAAATCGTTGTTCGGTGATGCCAGGCAAAGCGGCAATGTTTTTCTCAACATTGCCTTTGACTGAAATGTCACGCCTGGCTTCTTCGATTTCGTTTTCATAATATTCAATGAAAGCGGGTATGTTCCCAAGATCACTGGTTACCTTAGCATACCACATCTGATACCTTAATCGTCGTCTTCGTCTTCTCTGTCTTTGATTTCCACATGCTCTTTGATAGCAGTAAGCATCGGTCGGTCAACTGCAAGTGCTTCCAAATCATCATCGTCGATTCCCAACTCAACCAATTCATTTACGATATGATCAGCCGCTGTTTGACGATCTTTAGTAGGAATATATTCTTTAACAGTTTCCCACATGGCCACTAGGTATTCTGAATCACTCATCTAATGTTTCCTCTTCTTCAGTGATAACAACTGTTGATTTAGTAGAAGTTTCATTCCACTCATTGATCACTGTCATTAATTTATCATCTGTCCAGCCTTTACGAAATTCCTTGATAATCTCGCCAGTTGTTGTGCTAGTGTAACTAAGTTTATTACCTTCTTTGACAAGGATGCCTTTTGCTTCAAACATGTCAAGCAATCCACTAGTTGGACTCATACCAGTCTCATATGGAATCTCAACTTGTACGCTCTCGAAAGGTTTCGAATAACGTGTCTTCATGACCTTACAAGCACTACGGATACCATGTACTTGGCTAGTCTTGTTGCCATCAGCATCAGTCTTTAACTTAAGTTTACGCATAGCTACAACAATAGATGAGGCATAGATAAAGCCCTGACCGCCGCTGATCTTGTCATCTGGATCAAACATGTCTTGACTTGCATATGTATGATTAGTACAGACCATACCAACATTCATGCTGCCAAACATGTTAACGCAGTTACGAACAAGACTTGTTAATGCCTTAGGCTTACGACCCATGTCACCCTTCATCTCACCCGCTTCGAACTGATTAACGTCAGTAGGAGTAAGCAACATGCCCAACGAATCAATTACGAACAATACCTTAGGACGTTCATTGCCATCCATTGCCTTATAGCCCTTCATGAACTCACTGATAGTTCTGGCAACGTCGTCGATCATTGCCATGTTCATCTTTAGCAGTTTGTCTTCATGAGTGTCAACACCAAGTGCGTGTAGCCAGGCTTCATCCAGTGCGTTCTCACTATCAATCAAGATACAAAATATATTTTGTTCCTGTGCGTTCTTAATAATGTTGCCAGAACAGATATAAGATTTACCTGCACCCGATTCTCCAGCAAATACAGTAACCTTGCCTAGAGGAACGCCTTTATGAAAGTCTCCACTAATGAGATAGTTGAGTGTATAATTTCCTGTCGAAACCCAATCTGTTGGATCATTGAACCCAAAACTAAGTCCGTCAATGCTTTTTGTCAGATCCTTACGGAACTTTGAAATATCAAATGGTTTTGCCATGTCTTTTCCTTATTGTATGAATATAACATCATTGCACCCTAAGACAAAATTCTTCATGAATAGTGTCCTATAAGTGTGTTGTTTAGTATCTAAATCAGCAAAATTTGCCAATAGTAATTCGTTTGGTGTAACAGGAAACCCTTTATAGGATATCCAATTAACATAATCAACTGGAGCATCACTAATAAAACTTCTGTTTAGATTGATAGACAATTTATTATAAATCTCTTTGAAATTGTTTGTATCACTTGTTTCCAAACTTTCATCAAAGTTTAACCATTTATTATAACTGCTTCTTCCTAAATTTTCATATGGTACTTTTATATTGGATTGCCCAAACAAACTAGGTAAATCTCCCATAGTTGGCAATATAGTATTATTGCTCTCTAATAGTAAAGACCATGAAATTTCCAATTCGTGCAATGCTTTATTAATTCTAGCAACATCTATACTAAATTGTTTGTCAAATAAACTTAAAAAATTTGGATACTTTAAGTGTAACTGTACCCAATTCCTATGCAACGTGTTAAGAGTATTCTGAGACATATAATCAGCAGGAGTTTCGACTAACTGTATCTTAAGTTTACCTAATCTGGTATGAACACGATCTACTAGATTAGATAATTCTTCCAACAATTCTTGTTGAGGCAGAACACTAGTTGTTTTCCAGATGAACTCTTGCTGTTTATCAAGCCAATATTCTACAAAACCATGATCAACGGGATCACAATTAATATAGTCGCCAGTTTTTTGCCAAACTAATTTCATATGAGAATGGGAGAGCATTTCTG
>Ga0114960_10000868_pt1 | contig 24935 bp, 19 predicted proteins | sample C_130625_MF_Meta_FD_92637 | JGI IMG/M metagenome (GOLD analysis project Ga0114960, IMG submission 92637) | Freshwater microbial communities from Lake Croche, Canada to study carbon cycling - C_130625_MF_MetaG | ecosystem: Environmental > Aquatic > Freshwater > Lake | place: Lake Croche, Canada... | reverse complement strand
TAGCTTTAACTTATACGGTTTTAACCTGTATATTTTTTAATAAAATTATTGCTACTACTAATACCTTAATCATTTATGCAATTGTAACTGTCCTTTTAATGTCGACAGTACTTTACATTAATTATATAAAAAAAAGTGACTAACTATAACTGAGTTTTATTCTACTTTAATGACTGCTGATTTCTGCCCTAGGCCATTTTCATTGAAGGCTTCAATTTGAAAATAATAGGGCAGATTTTTTTCTAGTGCAGTGCAGTAGTATTCACTCACCCCATACAATAACACACTGTTGTATAATTTACTTGGATCGCTGCCAAAATAAATATGATACCCCGTTGCATTGGGATTCACCGCCCATTTCAACCAAGCATTTCTTCTTTCACTATCTCCTCTCAAAACAATAAAATTGATGACCTCGCCTGGATTAGCGCCTGCAGCTTTTCCAAACACACGTAAACCACTTAAAGCAAACTTACCAGTGGGCATATGGATATTTTCCATTTTAAGATATCTGGCTTCAGTTGGTTTTGGCAACACTACATAATCATGCGGTACATCAGTTTTATTTTTTGATTTATCGATGATCAAGCTCCAGGCTTTCCCATCTAAGGATGCATAAATTTTGTATTGATGATAAATAGCCAATTGCTTGCCCATGAGTTCAGCACCCTCATCTGCATAATTAATTTGGATAGCTTGGATGGTAGATTTATTCCCTAAATCTGATTGAATCCATTCGCCTGCATTGCCCGTAGTCGCCGACCAATAAGTTTTCATATTTTCATCCACCGCATTGTTGGCGGTAAATGCACTGAGGGTAGAAGATACTTGCACTGGCTTATTGTAATTGAGTAACATCCATCCTGTAAACTGTGATGCATCATGATTGGCGCCAGCATGCGGTATAAAATGCGGATAATCTCCATAAGAAGTATTGGTATATAAAATACCATCGGCATCTATCTGCGCTGGCCAGATGCCGTTTCTTCTTTCAAAATTATTTTTTACCGCAATGGTAATGGTTGAGATATGCCACCATTGTTTGAATACATCCTGATAAGTGGCGCCATGCCCAGCACCTCTTGTAAAACCACCGGGCTTATAAGAAAATGGATTGTGCTTTTGATAAGTAAAGGGACCTAATGGTTGATCACCTACATAGACCCCATCTCCATAGCCACTGAATTCAGTACCTGGTGCACCATATTGTAAATAATATTTGCCTTTTGATTTGTTCATCCAAGCCCCTTCCATAAATGGTTTCAAAAAAGTATTGTCCTGGTGTTCGCCAAAACGCTCCCATCCATGAACGCTATCAACTAAATGTAATAATGATTTTTTTTCTCCAATGGGGGTAAATGTTTTGCGGTCTAATTCTTGTCCATAGATTGGATAAAAATTGCTTGAACCATGATAGATGTACAATCGATTGTCCTCGTCTAAAAATAAACCTGGATCCCAGGCACCTACTTGTAAACTATCTACAGCGATATGCCAATCATCCTTGGTTGGATTGGTGCTGTACCATAAACTAAAGTTTTTTGCATAGGTAGAGCCGATCACTAATAAACTGTCCCCAAGCACTACGCTAGCTGGTGCACATAATTCATCATACACTCCATTCCATGATCTTAAAAACTTTCTTGGAATAAATTTCCAATCTTTCATATCATTGCTCCACCAATAACCCCATTGATTGGTGCTGAATAAAAAATATTTATTATCATAAACGGCAATGATGGGGTCGGCAGTGGCGCGGTGTTTGCCGTTTTGAATAAAATTAGGAATAGGACAATAACCGTAATCAATATTGATGGGATTGCAATAAGTAGCTTGTCGATCTAGAAAGGTAGTTACAGGTTTTTGAGCTTGTAGGATTTCGTTAAATATTACTCCATTCATTAAAATTGCCAATAACAGTATCGCCCTTTTCATATTTACCATTTAGTAGCTTAAATATACTATTAAAATACATTCAGATTTTAGAAAATAGTCGCAGTCAAGCAATGAGAAAATAGCGTATAAATACTTGAATTTCAGTTAAATAAACTACTTATTTTCGATTTTGGAATCTAATAAGAAAAAAATAAAATTTGACACAGTATCGTAGTTATGCGCATAAATTTAATTAATACGTATCTTTATAAAATATTATATACTGATACTATGAAAGCAAGATTAAACATCACCATTGAAGCCCCTCTTTTAAAAGAGGTAAAAAAAATTGCTGCTAAAAAAAATATAAGTGTTTCTGAAATGGTAGAAGATTATTTTAAAATAATTACTAGACCAAAGAGAAAATTGTTAACCGAAATTTTAGATGAATTACCAAGGGTTAAAATTCCAGAAAATAAAAAATTAAGTGATTTATATTATGAAGAAAAAATGAAAGAAAATAATAATGAGTAATAAGCTATATATAGATGCAAATATAATTTTAGATTTTTGCTTAGACAGAGAAGGGAGGTCAAATGCAAAAATAATTTTAGATGAAATAAGTAAGGGAAATGCAACAGGATTTATTAGTGGTTCAATCGTTCATATTTTAAGTTATTTTCTTTCAAAAACTTATGGACTAGAAAAAACAAAAAAAACTATTTTGGCAGTAATAGAAGATTTTGAAATAATAGATATACCAAAAGAAATAATCTTACAATCTTTACATTCAAAAATAAATGATATTGAAGATGCTTTACAGTATTATGTTGCATTACATAATAAAATGGACTATTTTATTTCCAATGATAAACAGCTAAAAAAAGAAGCGTTCTCTACACTGCCCGTATTTAGTAGTTCTGATTTCGTAAAAAATTTTTTAAAATAAACTTATTTGTTAGCCATCATCCAATTTTTAAAGGCCGCATAATTCGCAGCTAAAGGGATAGAGATTTTTTCTTTGTCTAACAAAAATTCAACAGAGGCAGGGATGGCAATTTTTTCTCCAATGGCTTCCTCCACTACTTCTGGGAACTTTACAGGATGGGCCGTTTCTAAAATGATGGCGCTATGGCTTGAATTAGTAGTGTTTGTATTAGAGGTTTCCAAATCTGCTAAAAATATTTCAGCTGCAGCAAAGGCTACTGCTCCATGTGGATCTAAGGTATAGTTATTGGTTTTATACACCCTAGCGATGGTTGATTTAGTTATCGCATCATTAATGCTTACACTAGTCAAAGCCTTGGTTAAAGCAGGAAAATTATTTTCAAGTATTTCCATGATGCGCACAAAATTGCTTGGATTACCCACATCCATGGCATTTGAAACCGTTGCTATTGCTTGACGTACTTCATATTTTTCAGTAGCTAAATACCTGGTGACTACATCATTGGCATTGCATGCGGCTACAAAATGTCCTAAGGGTAAGCCACTTGCCTTCGCCATCATGCCTGCACAAATATTTCCAAAGTTGCCACTAGGTACTACAATATTCACAGCGGGGTAATTCCCTGCTGCATCCTGATATTGATTGACCCAGTTTTGCCAAGCAAAGAAATAATACAATTGTTGTGGTAACCAACGTGCTACATTAATAGAATTAGCAGAAGTTAAGTTAAACTGCTCATTCAAAGTAGCATCCATAAAGGCATCTTTTACTATGGCTTGACAATCGTCGAAACTTCCTTCCACTTCTAAAGCTGTGATGTTTTGTCCGCAAGTAGTTAATTGCAATTCTTGTATAGGACTTACTTTACCTTTTGGATATAAGATAATTACGTTCACACCCTCTACACCTAAAAACCCATTGGCTACTGCACCGCCTGTATCTCCACTAGTAGCTACTAATACAGTGGTAAATTTATTCGCTTGTTTCTCTTTTGAAAAATAACCCAAACACCTACTCATAAATCTTGCACCTACATCTTTAAAAGCTAAAGTAGGGCCATGAAATAATTCAAGTGATAATATATTTTCTGTAATAGGTACTAAAGGAAAATCGAAATTGATGGTCTCGGCACAAATTTCTTTCAAAGATGCATCGTCAATAGTACCACCTAAATAGGGTTTCATCACCTCAAATGCTAGACTGGCTTTATCCAATGTTTTAAACCTTTCTATTTGAGCTGCAGTAAATTTGGGAATAGTACTAGGAAAGTACAATCCTTTATCAGGCGCCTGCCCAGTAATGGCAGCAGTTCTAAAATCTACATTGGGTGATTGCTTTCCTAAGCTATAATACTGCATACAAAATTATTATTCCGTTATTTCAACGCCCACCTGATTGATGGTGGTCACATAAGTATGATGCAGAAGTCCAATGCCCTCATACAATTGATTCATTTCTTTTTCCACTACTTCGGCAATGGCTTTTGTTTTGCTTAGCATAAAAATAGATGGACCTGAACCTGATATACCACCACCCAAGGTACCAGCATTTTTACATCTTTGTTTTAATTCATCAAAACCAGGTATTAAAATAGATCTTACGGGTTCAATTATTACATCTTCCAAAGACCTTCCTATTAATTCATAATCTGGTTTCATTAAACCCGCCACTAAGCCTGCGATATTGCCCCATTGCTTGATGGCATCTTTTAACTGTACCTGTTGTCTTAATATACTTCTTGCATCAGAGGTTCTTACTTCTATTTGTGGATGTACAATGGTTACATGCAATTCTGGAGAAGGTAAGGCAACTATTTCTAAAGGAAAAATAGAACGCACCAAGGTCACCCCTCCAAAAATACAGGGGGCAATATTGTCTGCATGCTTTACACCGGATGCAATTTTTTCTCCGTTCATAGCAAAGCGCACTAAATCATCTTTAGAAAATATATTGCCAAGTAAATAATTCGCACCTACCACAGCGCCTGCAGAACTGGCTGCGCTAGAACCCACTCCACTGCCGGGTTTGATGAGCTTATTGATTTTTACTTCAAATCTTATTTTTGTAGCACCTTTTATTTTTTCTTCATATTCTTCTAATAATGCATGTAAGGCGGCACCCGCCACATTTTTTTCTGGATCGGTAGGCAATTGATAAGCATCGATATTGATAATGGTAATGCTTGGCTCATTTTGCTTTTGTTCCATCCACCTAATTTCCATTTCATCATAAGGATTGTTCACTGCAAAGCCCAATATATCAAAGCCACAGACCATATTGGCCACGGTAGCTGGAGCTTTTATTTTTATCCATTGATTTGCAGGAACCATTGTTTCGATTGTTATATTTATACTCTTGCTGCTCTTATGATATCAGCAAATACACCTGATGCGGTGACATCTGCGCCTGCACCCGCACCCTTTACTACCAATGGCAATTCAGGATAACGCATGCTATAAAATAAAACCAAATTGTCTTTGCCATACAAATGATAAAAATCAGAACTTGGTTCTATATATTGTAAACCTACTTTGGCTGTGGTTTTACCATTGGTTTCGAACTTGGCCACAAATTTTAATTTACACCCTTTGCCTGCGGCAGCTTCATAGATTTTTTTAAAATGAGCTTCTTGTTTTTCCATCTCCTTATAAAAATCTTCAACAGATCCATCAAAACAACTTATAGGTAAAAATGCATCATTGACTATATCTGACATTTCAATTTTAGAACCTGCTTCACGCGCTAAAATCATTATTTTACGCATCACATCGGTACCTCCTAAATCCAATCTTGGATCTGGTTCAGTATAACCTTCGGCCTGTGCTTGTTTGACTACCGCTGCAAATGATTTTCCATCGGTACCTCCTGTGTAATTGTTAAATACAAAATTTAAAGTGCCCGATAAAACAGCTTCAATTTTATTGATGCTATCTCCACTTCTGATTAAATCATTCAATGTACCAATGATGGGTAAACTTGCACCCACATTGGTTTCAAACAAGAAAGAGGCGTTGTATTCTCTAGCTAAAGATTTAAGCTTTGCATAATGGTCGTAAGGAGATGAACAGGCAATTTTATTACAAGCAATAATGGAAACTGCTTTTTCTAATAAATTGGTATAGACATTGGCTACCGTTTCGTGCGCAGTCACATCTACAAATATGCTGTTGCGTGAATTGTTTTCAAGTATCGCATCTACATAATCGGCGATATTACCTGGCTTGGCAGCTGACAATTGTTCACGCCAACTAGTTAAATCAATACCCTCGATATTGATCAACTGCTTTTTGCTATTGGCAATGCCTACTATATTAATTTGTAACCTTAATGTTTTTTGCAAATAAGGTACTTGCTTTTTGATTTGCTCTATTAGCTTTCCACCCACATTGCCTGCCCCTGCGATGTATACATTGACTTGTTTGTAAGAAGTTTCAAAAAATTCTTCATGCAGAACGTTGATGGCTTTGCGTACATCTTGTGTAGCGATCACTGCTGAGATGTTTTTTTCCGAAGAACCCTGTGCGATGGCTCTTACATTGATGCCATTGCGGCCTAATACACCAAACATTTTTCCACTCACCCCTGGATGGCTTTTCATTTGCTCTCCGACCAAGGCCAGAATGGAAACCTCCTTTTCTATGAGAAGTGGTTCTACTTTATGTGTTTTGATTTCTTGCTCAAATTCGGCATCTACGGCTAGCTTGGACTGATGCGCATCTTGCATATTTACCCCTACACAAATAGAATGCTCTGAAGAACTTTGTGTAATTAAAATAATATTGATATTTTTTTTGGCCAAGGCATCAAACAATCTTTTTGAAAAACCTGGTATACCCACCATGCCACTTCCTTCTAAACTTAACAAGCAAATATCTTTGATACTTGAAATACCTCTGATAAAACTTTTGTCAGCAGCAGATTCATTCTTGATGATGGTGCCTATATGTGCTGGATCAAATGTGTTTTTTATTCTAACAGGGATGTTTTGTTGCATCACCGGTTGAATGGTGGGAGGATAAATTATCTTGGCACCAAAATGCGATAACTCCATGGCTTCTTGATAAGAAATTTCAGGAATCTCTTTGGCGTTTTGTACCATTCTTGGATCGGCCGTCATCATGCCACTTACATCTGTCCATATTTCTAATACAGTTACATTTAATGCAGCTGCAAAGATGGCCCCTGTATAATCAGAGCCTCCACGGCCCAAGGTGGTGGTATTGCTATTTTCATCGGATGCCACAAATCCTGGCGCTAAGTATAAATCAAATTTATTTTCTGCTGCAGCAAAATATTGTTGAATGGTGGAATAGGTTAAATCCTTGTCTACTGTTGCATTAAAATAATTACTATTGGTCTTAATTAAATTTCTTGCATCTACCCATTGTTGTTTCACCCCCTTGGATTCAAAAGTAGCTGAGATGATTTTAGAAGACAGCAATTCACCATAGCTTATAATTTTATCCTGCATGCGCATGGATAATTCTTTGAGCATAAACAAACCCTCGCAATTGGCTTCTAGCTCATTGGTCAATTGTTTAACCAAGCTTAAAGTAGCGCTTTGTTGTTGAATGGGCAATAAAGCACGCACCACATCTAAGTGTTTTTGTTCAATGCTTTGTATAATTGTTTTATAAGCTTCGTTGCCTTGTGCTGCTGTTTGTGCCAACATCAACAATTGATCCGTGATGCCGCTCATTGCAGAGACTACTACAATGGTGGGTTCTTTTTTAATGCTCTCCAATACAATAGCCACCATTTTATTAATGACCTCCGCTGATCCAACCGAACTTCCTCCAAATTTTAAAACCTGCATATCCCTTTCTTGTTTAAACATTTTATATTAAGTATCCGTAGATATTATCGTCTTTATTAATTTCGTCGTAATTGATTTGATACTTTTTCAAATTCTCAATTAAAGTGTTGTAGTCTTTTTTTGATTTTAATTCCAATCCTACCAAGGCAGGTCCTGCTTCCTTATTGTGTTTTTGTATGTATTCAAACCTAGTGATGTCATCCTCTGGTCCTAATACTTTATTTACAAATTCTTTCAATGAACCTGGTCTTTGTGCAAAGCGAATTAAGAAATAATGTTTCAAACCCTCATAGGTCAAGGAACGTTCTTTAATTTCTTGCATACGTGCAATGTCATTGTTGCCTCCACTTACAATACACACAATATGCTTGCCTTTGATTTGGTCAGCATAATCATCCAAAGCCGCTACAGACATCGCCCCTGCTGGTTCTACCACAATGGCCTCTTCATTGTACATTTCTAAAATAGTGGTACAAATTTTCCCCTCTGCTACCAAATGCATATCATCTATCGCATCCTTACAAAAACTAAAAGTAATATCGCCCACTCGTTTTACAGCAGCACCATCTACAAACTTGTCGATGTTCTCTAATTCAACAGGTTCTCCAGATTTTAATGCCCAAAACATACTGGGTGCACCTTCTGGTTCTAGGCCAATTATTTTTGTATTGGGGGAGACTGTTTTAAAATAAGTACCTACGCCTGCAGTTAATCCTCCGCCGCCTACTGGTAAGAATAAATAATCAATGGGTGCATCGGTTAATAATTTAATGTCTTCTAAAATTTCTACGCCTACCGTGGCTTGTCCTGAAATAATAAAAGGATGATCAAATGGGGGAACAAAGGTCATACCATGATCCATCGTGTAGGCCTTGGCGGCCACTGCCGTATCATCAAAAGTATCGCCTACTAATTTTACCTCCACAAATTCTGCTCCAAACATTTTTGTTTGATTTACTTTTTGTTGAGGAGAAGGAATGGGCATAAACACCACTCCTTTTACACCTAGCTTTTTACAACTGTAAGCAAAGCCTTGTGCATGGTTACCTGCACTAGCACATACCACCCCCTTAGCCAATTGCTCGGCCGACAACTGACTCATCATATTGTAAGCACCTCTTATTTTATAAGAACGCACAATTTGTAAATCCTCTCTCTTTAAATAAACACTGCACTGGTATTTGCGGGATAAGTTGGCATTGTATAACAGTGGGGTATGACTCACCACCGGCTTCAATCTTTTTACCGCTCCCTCAATATCCAGTACAGGCTTATTTATTTGCTTTGCTTCACTCATTTTCTTTCTCGTTTATATTATTCTTTTTAGAATAATAATTTTCAAACCAATTGCTTATTTTGCTGGTTGATTCTCTGGACGTAAACTTCTTACAGTTTTTCCAGCCTGCCACATTTCACTATTGTGCAATTCGGCCAATTCAACCTCTAATTTCTCACGGTAATCTGCTTTACTGTTTAAATCGATAGAACGTGCAGATTCTTGTCCAGTAGCTACACTCTTGTATAAATCGCTGAATACAGGTAAAGTAGCATCACGGAATTTTTTCCACCAATCCAAGGCACCTCTTTGTGCAGTGGTAGAACAGTTGGCATACATCCAATCCATTCCATTTTCTGCCACCAGTGGCATCAATGATTGTGTCAACTCTTCTACTGTTTCATTGAACGCTTCAGAAGGGCTATGTCCGTTTTTACGCAATACTTCATATTGGGCTGCAAAGATACCTTGAATTGCACCCATTAAAGTGCCTCTTTCACCAGTTAAATCAGAAAATACTTCTTTTTTAAAGTTAGTTTCGAATAAATAACCTGATCCAATGGCAATTCCTAAGGCAATTACTCTATCCCATGCTTTGCCTGTGGCATCTTGGAAGATGGCATAACTTGAATTTAAGCCACGTCCTTGTAAAAACATTCTTCTTAATGAAGTTCCAGAACCTTTAGGGGCTACTAAGAATACATCTACATCTGCAGGAGGGATGATACCAGTTTGCTCATTGAATGTGATACCAAAGCCATGAGAAAAATACAAGGCCTTACCTGGCGTTAAATGTTTTTTTACGGTGGGCCACATGGCAATTTGTGCAGCATCGCTTAATAAATAACAAATGATGGTTCCTTTTTCTAAGGCTTCTTCTATTTCAAATAAACTAGTACCTGGTACAAATCCATCAGCGATGGCCTTATCCCAACTTTTTGAATGCTTACGTTGGCCAACAATTACATTGACACCGTTTTCTTTTTGGTTCAATGCTTGACCTGGTCCTTGAACACCATAACCAATCACTGCTATTGTTTCATTTTTTAATACTTCTTGTGCTTTAGCTAATGGAAACTCTTCACGAGTAACTACATTTTCTTCTGTTCCGCCAAAATTTAACTTTGCCATTTTACTTTAAATTTAATTTGTGTTGTTTTATTAATTAATTGATTATTATTGAAATTTATTTTTATTCTTAATTACATGGTAAATACTGCCTCTCTTTTACCTAGGTATTCATTTTCAATGACCTCCTCACTAGGTTCTCTTTTTTCAAAGTCTTTTAACTTTTCATGGAAGCCACTACTTTCCTTGATGATGGCCACTCTCGCACTTCTTACAAATTCGACCAAACCAAATGGCTCTAAGGCTTTCATTAACTTGTTGGTTTCCTCTCTATGGCCGGTAGTTTCAAAAACAATAAAATCTTTACGGATGGCTACTGCGCGTGCTCCATATTCTCTTAATAATCTTTCTACTTTTACTTTCTCAGTAATTTCTTCCGACAATACTTTATATAAGGCTAGTTCCTGCCAAACAATTTCATCGTTGGTATTGTAATATGCTTTTAATACTTCTACTTGTTTTTCAATTTGTCTGACTACTTTTAAGACAATGTCTTGCGACTCCATCACCACAATCGTAAAACGATGTATGCCTGTAATTTCTGAAGGAGAAGTGTTTAAACTTTCGACATTTATTTTTCTACGCGAAAAAATAATGGCAATACGATTCAACAACCCTACTTGGTTTTCGGTATACACCGTGATGGTGTATTCTTGTTTTTCGGTATTTGTTTCCATAGTTTTTATTTTAGTCTGATTTCAGATACGCTACAACCCTGTGGTACCATCGGGAATACATTGTTCTCTTTGCCTACCATTACTTCTAATAGATAAGCGCCTTTGTGTGCCAACATGGTTTCGATGGCTTTTACCAAGTCCTTTCTGCCTTCTACTTTAGCTGCTTCAATACCATATGCATTGGCGACCATCACATAATTGGGGCTTTGTATGTCTACAAAGGAGTAACGCTTGTCATTAAACAATTGCTGCCACTGACGCACCATGCCTAAAAATTGATTGTTTAAAATCATAATTTTTACATCTACCCCAGTTTGCATGATAGTCCCTAATTCTTGAATGGTCATTTGAATACCGCCATCTCCAATCACTGCAATCACCGTTCTATCGGGTGTACCAAACTTAGCACCAATGGCTGCTGGTAAAGCAAATCCCATGGTACCGAGTCCGCCCGATGTTACATTCGATCTTGTTTCATTAAACTTTGCATATCTGCAAGCCACCATTTGATGTTGGCCTACATCCGTTACTACCACTGCATTTCCTTTCGTGGTCTCATTTACAATACGTATCACTTCACCCATGGTCATTTCTTCTGTACTAGGATTCAATTCCTCTTTGATACACTGATCATATTCTTGCTGTGTATAGTCGGCGAATACTTTCAACCACTCGCTTCTGTCTTTCTGTTGTATGCCTAAAGTAAGTAGGGGTAAGGTTTCTTTGCAATCGCCCCATACACCTACTGTTGCTTTTACATTTTTATCTATTTCAGAAGGATCAATATCTAAGTGGATTACTTTAGCTTGCTTTGCATATTTATCTAATCTTCCTGTAACGCGGTCATCAAAACGCATACCCACTGCAATCAATACATCACATTCATTCGTTAATACATTGGGGCCATAATTTCCATGCATACCCAACATGCCCACATTTTGTGGATGATCGGTAGGCAGTGCGCTCAAACCTAGGATGGTCCAGGCTGCTGGCATTCCTGATTTTTCTATAAATTTTTTAAATTCTTTTTCTGCCTTTCCTAAAATAACCCCTTGTCCAAAAATGACTAAAGGTTTTTTAGCATTATTAATTAAAGCCACCGCTTCATCTATAAAATTTTTACGAATCACCGGCTTAGGTCGATAACTTCTTATATGATTACAAGGGGTATAACCTTCATAATCGAAAGATTGTATTTGTGCATTCTTTGTAATATCAATTAATACTGGACCAGGTCGGCCACTTCTTGCTAAATAAAATGCCTTGGCCAATATGCCTGGAATTTCTGTGGCATCCGTCACTTGATAATTCCATTTGGTCACCGGCATGGTGATATTAATAATATCTGTTTCTTGAAAGGCATCGGTACCTAATAAATGCGCAAAGACTTGACCTGTAATACAAACTAGTGGTGTGCTATCGATCATGGCATCGGCTAAGCCTGTCACTAAGTTCGTAGCCCCTGGACCACTGGTGGCAAATACCACGCCCACTTTCCCTGAAGTACGCGCATAGCCTTGTCCAGCATGGATTCCACCTTGTTCATGTCTTACTAAAATATGTTTTAGTTGATCATTGTAATCATACAAGGCATCATAAATAGGCATGATGGCACCACCTGGATAACCAAAAATGGTTTCAGCTCCTTCTGTAATACATGCTTCTAATACGGCTTGTGCTCCAGTCAGTTGATTTTTCACTGCTAGTTTTTTTTCAAGCGCTACCGATTTTTCTTGCGCTACTGTTTTTGTTGCCATAATCGAAAAAATTTATTTTACATTATCACTTTCATCAATTTAAAAAATTCATACACTGTATGATTTTTATTTAGTGCTCATCAGTTACACATCCTTCACTTGCATCTTTGACCAATTGTGCATATTTCCACAATACACCATTGGTTGCTTTTAATACAGGTATGGGTTGTGCTGCTTTTCTTTTTGCAATCGTTGCTTCATCCACTTTCAAGGTCATGGTTCTTTTAGGCACATTCAATTCAATGATGTCTCCATCTTCAACCAGTCCAATCAATCCACCTTTGTAAGCTTCGGGGGTAATATGTCCTACCACGAATCCGTGGGTACCTCCGCTAAATCTTCCATCAGTAATCAATGCCACCGACTTGCCCAAACCCGCGCCAATAATGGCGGAAGTGGGTTTTAACATCTCAGGCATACCTGGTGCACCAACAGGTCCTACATTTTTTATCACCACTACATCGCCAGATTGAATTTTTTTAGAATTGATGCCTTCAATAAGTGCATGCTCTCCATCAAATACACGGGCTGGTCCTGTAAACATATCTCCTTCTTTTCCAGAAATTTTTGCCACACTTCCGCCCGTGGCTAAATTGCCATACATAATTTGTAAATGGCCCGTTGCCTTGATAGGATTTTGTTTTGGATAAATTATTTTTTGTTGATCAAAATCTAAACTAGGTGCTGCAGCTAAATTTTCTGCCATAGTTTTTCCTGTGACAGTCAAACAATCTCCATGCAACCAACCTTCTGCCAACATGTATTTCATCACTGCTGGTACACCACCATACTGATGTAAGTCCTGCATTAAATATTTTCCAGAAGGTTTAAAATCGGCCAGTACTGGAATTTTATCGCTGATGGTTTGAAAATCATCTTGTGTGAAAACTACACCCACACTCTTTGCCATGGCAATCATATGCAGTACAGCATTGGTACTTCCCCCTAATACCATAATTACCGCGACTGCATTTTCAAATGCTTTGCGCGTCATAATATCACGAGGTTTTATATCTCGTTCTAATAATAAACGAATTGCTTTTCCTGCATCCGCACATTCTTGTTGTTTCTCTTCACTCAATGCTGGATTAGAAGAGGAATAAGGTAAACTCATACCTAATGCTTCTATCGCAGCAGCCATGGTATTGGCTGTATACATACCACCACAGGCGCCAGCACCTGGACAAGCATGTTGTATAATGCCTTTGAAATCGGCTTCCGTTAATTCACCAGCCATTTTTTGTCCCAATGCTTCAAAGGCAGAAACTATATTTAAATCCTGTCCATTGTAATGTCCGGGTGCAATGGTTCCTCCATAGATCATAATAGAAGGACGGTTTAATCTTCCCATCGCAATTAAAGAACCTGGCATATTTTTATCACAACCTGGTACAGCAATAAGTGCATCATAATATTGTGCGCCACAAACAGTTTCAATACTATCTGCAATCACATCTCTACTTACTAATGAATAACGCATACCAGGTGTGCCATTACTCATACCATCACTCACGCCAATGGTGTGAAAAGTCAATCCCACTAAATCATTTGCCCAAACACTTTGTTTGATATTATCCGCCAATGCATTCAAATGCATATTACAGGTATTGCCATCATAGCCCATACTCACCACACCCACTTGCGCTTTGTGCAAATCGGCATCGGTCAACCCGATACCATAAAACATGGCTTGCGCCGCTGGTTGCGTTGGATCGAGCGTGATCGTTTTTGAATATTTATTTAGTTCCATATTTTTCATTCTTTAAAAAACCATTGGTAAAATTACACCCCTTTTATCGCCTAACCTTAAGACGAATGTTTGTTAGATAATCGTTGACTTATGTAATCTTTCATGATGCACATGCCCTTCTCCTGTTACTTGTTTTTCGATGTACTCACAGATCAAATCTCCAATAGCAGTTGTGGTATAACTATTCATTGGATCTATGTCCTTGGTCACAAAGCCACTGTTCAAACACCAAGCCGCAGCCTCTCTTACCAAATTGGCCTCTTGGTTCATCCCAAAATGATCCAATAACATGGCAGATGATAAGATAGATCCTAATGGATTGGCAATGTCTTTTCCTTTGGCCTGCGGATAAGAACCATGGATAGGTTCAAATAAGGCCAGGTTATTGCCTACCGATGCAGAGGGCAATAAACCCAATGAACCTGCTAGTACAGATGCTTCATCACTAATAATGTCTCCAAATAAATTTTCGGTCAAGACCACATCAAACTGTGCTGGATTTAAAATGATTTGCATCGCAGCATTGTCTACAAATAAATAATCTACGGCAACATCGCTGTACTCTTTAGCAATACTTTGCACTACTTTTCTCCACAAACGTGAGGTTTCTAATACATTGGCTTTATCCACCAAGGTTAATTTTTTTCTTCTTTTTTGTGCATGCTTAAAAGCCAAATGGGCAATGCGTTCTATTTCTGCCATAGAATAAGTACAATCGTCTTTGGCTACAGTACCATCTTCACTTAAAGTTTTTGCACCAAAATAGATGCCTCCTGTTAATTCTCTATAAATAACAAAATCTACATTTTCTAAATGCTTTGGTTTTAAAGGAGTCAAATGTTGCAAGGCAGCATAAGTAGTGACTGGTCTGATGTTGGCAAACAATTCTAATTCCTTTCTCAATTTTAACAAGCCTTGTTCTGGTCTTACTTTAGCAGTAGGGTCATTGTCATATTTTGGATCTCCAATCGCACCAAATAAAATAGCATCACTGCTTTTACAAATGGCGATAGTTTCATCGGGCAAGGGATTACCAGTGGCATCAATGGCACAGGCACCCATCAATGCATGCGTATAGCTAAATTCATGATTGAATTGTTTGGCGATGGTATCTAATACTTTGATGGATTGTTGGGTCACTTCTGGTCCAATCCCATCTCCCAATATCACTGCTATTTTCTTTTGCATATCCTTGCTAATTAATTCTTTTTCTAATTATTGTTGATTCGCTTTTTCGAATGCTTCTATTTCTGTTTTCATGCTTAATAAATAATCGATGTCATCGTAGCCATTCAATAAACATGTTTTTTTATAGGCATTGATCTCAAATTTTTGGGTAGACCCTGTAGCGTCAATGCTAATGCTTTGGGCTGCCAAGTCAATGCTTAAACTGGCTTCGGCACCTAGGGCAAATATTTCCTGTAAAAAAGCATCCGTTACAGTGACTGGCAATACCCCATTGTTCAAGGCATTGTTTTTAAAGATGTCTGCAAAGAAACTAGACACGACTACTTTAAAACCATAATCCTGTATGGACCATGCTGCGTGTTCACGAGAAGATCCACAGCCAAAATTTTTGGCAGCCACTAATATCTCTCCTGCATATTGTTTTTGATTCAAAACAAAATCGGCCTTGGGTTTGCTTTCATCATCATTTTCATACCTCCAATCTCTAAATAAGTTTTTTCCAAAACCATCTTTAGTCGTGGCCTTTAAAAAACGAGCAGGTATGATTTGATCCGTGTCTACGTTTTCGATACGTAGCGGAATAAACCTACTTGTTATTTTTTGTAATGATTGCATACTATAATTATTTCTCTGCTTTAATTTAATATTTCTCTGATGTCTGTAATTTTCCCCGTCAACAAAGCAGCAGCTGCTGTTAATGGGCTTGCTAGTAAGGTTCTGGCTCCTGCCCCCTGACGTCCTTCAAAATTTCTGTTGCTGGTGCTGATACAATACTCACCTGCAGGAATTTTATCTTCATTCATACCCAAACAAGCACTGCATCCGGCTTGTCTTATTTCCACACCCGCTGCTGCAAATATTTTATCTAAGCCTTCTGCTTTGATTTGTTTGGCCACTTCTTGTGAGCCAGGCACAATCAATGTTTGAATGCTTGGATGTTTTTGTTTGCCTTTAATAATACTGGCCACCAATCTGAAATCTTCGATACGAGAATTGGTACATGAACCAATAAATACATGTTGTACCGGCATACCTAGTAAACTTTGTCCAGCCGTTAAACCCATATACTTTAATGCCTTCTCATAATTTTGTTTTTCGGTAGCATCCGTAAAGCTTTCGATGGTAGGTAATTTTGCTTGAACAGATAAGCCCATGCCTGGATTGGTGCCGTAAGTAATCATTGGATCGATGTCTTCGGCTTTGATATTTATTTCTAGATCAAATTTTGCATCCGCATCCGTATACAAATCCTTCCATACCGCTAATTTTTTAGCCCAGTCTGCGCCCTTGGGTGCAAACATTCTTCCTTGTATATAATCAAAAGTAGTTTGATCTGGCGCAATCATGCCGCCCCTGGCACCCATCTCAATACTCATATTGCAAATGGTCATACGCGCTTCCATACTTAAGCCGCGAATGGCCGATCCTGCATATTCTACAAAATAACCAGTGGCTCCACTGGCAGAAATTTGCGCAATGATGTATAAAATAATGTCTTTGGATACCACACCATTTTTTAATTCGCCATCAATATTGATGCGCATTAGTTTGGGTTTGCTTTGCATAACGCATTGAGCTGCAAAAACCATTTCTACTTCGCTGGTACCAATACCAAAAGCAATAGATCCAAAGGCGCCATGGGTAGAAGTATGACTGTCGCCACATACAATGGTCATGCCTGGTTGTGTGATACCTAATTCTGGTCCAATCACATGTACAATGCCTTGGTTAGGATGTCCCAATCCGTACAATTCAACGCCATGCTTTTTACAATTAGCTATTAATGTATCCACTTGAAATTTTGACAAAGCATCTTTGATCGGTAATTCTTGATGCAGGGTAGGTACATTGTGATCTGCTGTGGCTACAATTTGTTGAGGTCTAAATAATTTTACCCCTCTTTTTTCAATACCAGTGAAAGCTTGTGGACTAGTTACTTCATGGATCAAATGTTTGTCAATGTATACAACAGAAGGACCATCTTCAATGACCTTAACCACATGCTTGTCCCAAATTTTATCAAATATTGTTTGTGCCATGCTCAAATTATTTATTTGTTGTATGCCGCTGCCATTGATTTTAAATCTTCCTCTTTTACTTCTTTCTTTTGATCTGCGATTTGTAAAAAACTTGGGTACAAAATATCAATGTCATTTCTAGTATACTGAAATCCTAATTTTTGCAAACGATGTGCTAAGGCACTTCTTCCACTGCGTGCGGTCAAAACTATTTTACTATCTTCTGCACCTACTTCGGCAGGATTAATGATTTCATAAGTTTGTGCTTCTTTTAAAAATCCATCCTGATGAATACCCGAGGAATGTGAAAATGCATTTCCGCCTACAATGGCTTTATTGGGTTGCACCGCCATTCTCATAATTTCAGAAACCTCATGACTAATGGGATTTAATAATTTTGGATTGATACTAGTGTAATAACCTAAATCTTTGTGTTGATTCAATATCATCACTACTTCTTCAAGCGCTGTATTGCCAGCTCTTTCTCCTAGTCCGTTGATGGTACATTCTATTTGTCTTGCACCTCCCATCACCCCTGCAATAGAATTCGCCGTAGCCAATCCTAAATCGTTGTGACAATGACAGGATAAAATTACTTTTTCAATACCCGCTACGTGATTGGATAAGTATTCCATTTTGGCTTGGTATTGATAAGGCAAACAATAACCTGTGGTATCAGGGATATTTAATGTAGTGGCTCCTGCTTTTACTACGGCTTCAATCACTCTTGCTAAAAATTCATTCTCTGTTCTTCCTGCATCTTCTGCATAAAATTCTACATCATCTGTAAAATTACGCGCCAACTTTACAGCAGCTGTGGCACGTTCTATAATTTCTTCACGGGTAGCATTGAATTTGTATTTGATGTGTAAGTCGGAAGTGCCAATGCCTGTATGAATTCTAAAACGCTTGGCGGGTTTTAATGCAGCAGCTGCTACTTCAATGTCATTTTGTACCGCACGCGATAAACCACATACCACGGTATTTTTTAAAGTTTTGGCAATTTGATTCACCGATTCAAAATCGCCTGGGCTTGAAACAGGAAATCCAGCTTCTAAAATATCCACACCCAGTTCTTCTAAACGCACGGCCAATTCCAATTTTTCTTTGGTATTTAATTTACATCCAGGTACTTGCTCTCCATCTCTTAGCGTAGTATCAAAAATGAATACTTTTTGGTTCTTTGGCTGACTCATCGTTACTCTTTTATATTGTTACAGATTTCATGCCTTTTTACTCGTTTTGGGAGGCAACGATTAGCATGCATCTTATTGATTATGAACCTTTTACAGATAAAAAAAGGGCTTATGGCCCGTTTAGTACTCAAATTTAGCTCTATTCACAAGTAATTCACATTATTTTTATAGTTATTTTACATTGTGCAATAGCAGTAGAATTGGATTAAATAATTGATAATCAATAACTTGAACACAAATTAGCTACGATGCCCAACCTGAGTACGGAAGTCCTGTTTATTTTAGTCAAATCCCTGGAAAGGGCCGAAAAGCGCAACTTCAAATTGTATGTGAAGCGTAATTCTGCCTCTGCCGACCTAAAAATCATTCAGCTTTTTGATGCTTTGGACAAAATGAAGGAATACGATGAAGAGGAATTGTTGCGCAAAAACGAGGGGATTCAAAAACAACAATTGTCCAATTTAAAAGCGCATTTATACGATCAAATTTTATCTAGTTTAAGAATTGTAAAGCAAAGCGAAAACATTGATTTGCAAATTCACGAACAATTGGACCATGCAAAAATTTTATACAATAAAGGCTTGTACCTCCAAAGTCTTCGTTTGTTAGAAAAAATAAAAGTGCTCACCAAGCAAAATAATCAGGTGACGTATTTATTACAAGTTTTGTTTTTAGAAAAAAAGATTGAGTCCTTGCATATTACAAGAAGTATGCAAGACCGTGCCCAACAATTAAGTGTAGAAATAGATGAAGCCAATATTCGTTTGGAACAAATTGCCAAAGTTTCAAATTTATCTTTGCAATTGTATGGTTGGTACATTCAACATGGTCATGCGCGTAACAATGAGGACAGGCTTGCTTTAGATGCCTTGATGCAGGAGCCTGTTTTAGAACAAGTGAAAACTTCTAAAGGATTTTATGAACGCTTGTACCTTTACCAATGTCATTGTTGGTATGGTTTTATTACACAGGATTTTTTAATGCATTATAGGTATGCGCAAAAATGGGTAGACTTATTTGAGCAAGAAGAAAACATGAAAGTAAACGAGACGGCATTATACATTAAAGGTTTGCACAATTTAATTAGTGCTCATTTTGATTTAAGAAATTTTCAAAAGTTCAATGATACCCTATTAATTTTAGAAAATTACAGCAATACCCCCATTGTATTAAACAACAAGAACAATTTAATACAAAGCTTTATTTACTTGTACATTGCTAAGATTAATAAGCATTTTTTAGAAGGTAGTTTTAGCGAAGGCCTTGCCATGATACCCACGATGGAAGCCAAGTTGAAAGAAATTGAATTGTATTTAGACAGCCACCGTGTATTGGTATTTTATTATAAAATTGCTTGCTTGTATTTTGGCGCAGGCAAACCTGCCAAGGCCATTGATTACTTGAATCGTATCATTAATTGGAAATTAAACTTAAGAGACGATTTACAATGTTATGCACGACTACTTCATTTGATTGCACATTATGAACTAGGCAATATGGAAGTAGTGAACTACTTATCCAAATCGGTGTACCGATTTATGTATAAGATGAAAAACTTAAGTACAGTTGAAGAAGTCTTGTTTAATTTTTTAAGAAAATCCATTCAAAGTGGGGGGGAAGCCAATAGCTTATTAGCCAATAAAGTCACCATTAAAAAATCTTTTGCACATTTATTAGCTACCCTTGAACCCCTTGCCCACAATAAGTTAGAGAGTAGGACCTTTATGTATCTAGATATTATTTCTTGGTTGGAAAGTAAAATTCAAGACAAAGAAGTGCAGACTATTATCAAAGAAAAATTTGAATTGCAGAAGTAGATTGATTTAGTCTACTGCAATTACGGAAGGTTCTATCTTTCTAGTCACTAAATTAAATACTTCTCCCGAAGACATCATCTTAAAAGGTTTCACCACACGACCCCATTGTTTTTTTTGTGCTAGCCAATCTGTTGTATCATAAATCATAGCGTAGGACAGTCCCCATATTTTAAATTTACCTGCTTCCACAATCATGGCCGTAGATTCATCTAAACCCACGCCTATAGTATTTGGATGGTTTTCAATCACGGGGATTAAATCAAATTGACGATTGCGTGCTAGTACATGTTGGTCGATGGCAGTATTTTGCATGAATGAAAACGCAGGTTGAAAGGCATAAGGCTTGGTCAGATCTTTTCTGGCGTCTCCGCCAATCAACAAAGAGCCCATAATGGTGGCTCCTGCAGAGGTACCCATGATCACGCCGCCTCTGTCTAACAATGCAATGAATTCATCATACAATTTTGTTCCTCCATAAGCGGCAGCAATTAAATCTTGGTCTCCGCCTCCAAAGTACAAGCCCTTCGCATTTCGCAGGAGTGCAATATTTTTTGGATCATCCGCTTCCTTTTTATTGCGGGTATGTATGGTGACCAAATTGGTAAATCCTCGACTACTAAATTTTAATAGATGTTCGCCTTTTTGAATATATTCTTCGTCTGTGGTGGCAGTGGGAATATACACCACAGGCTGATCCTTGCCTCCAATATAATTGGCAAAAAAACTAAATAAAGAATCGGGTATATTTCCTCCTCCTATGATAATTAATTTTCCTTTTGAATTAAAAAATGGATTGGGATGGTCGCCATTAGTAGATTGAGCAAAAACGGAATTACTTATTAAGCTGCATAAAAAGAAGAAGCAAAAAAAGAAAGTGCTTTTTTGAACCATGTTGTAATTTAAGAATGTTTTAAAATAAAATAACATTATACATACATCGCTTCAATCTCTTTTTCAAAATTAGCCAATACCACTTTTCTTTTCAGGCTTAACTTAGGGGTCATTTCTGCATTATCAATATTCCACTCTCTTGGTATTAAAGCAAATTTTTTAACTTGTTCTACTTGATTGAACAATTGGTTGTAATCGTCAATGGTATCTTGTAACATGGTAAGCACCATGCTATTTTTTATAATTTCTGCATTGCTTACATATTCTATACCATGTTGCTTGGACCATTCTTTTAATTTAGCAAAAGAGGGTACAATCAATGCACTTACAAAACGTCTATTATCACCAATGAGCATAATTTGTTCAATGAAAGGACTCTCCTTCATTTTATTTTCTATAGGCTGCGGTGCTACATATTTACCACCACTGGTTTTAAATAATTCTTTTTTACGATCGGTAATTTTTAAATACTTCCCATCTTCTACCACACCAATGTCTCCAGTATGTAACCAACCATCAATAATAGTCTCGGCATTAAGATCGGGTCTTTTATAATACCCCAACATCACACTTGGGCCTGCCACACATATTTCTCCATCTGCTTCTAGTTTATACTGTACCCCTTCTATCACAGGGCCTACGGTACCATATTTAGAACCGCCTGGGTTACGCTGATTCACACTAATAATGGGACTATTCTCCGTTGGACCATAACCTTCATAGACAGGTATTTGCGCTGCATTAAAAATGCGCAATAGTTTTACTTGACAAGCGGCCCCTCCTGTAATAATAAACTTCACATTACCTCCCACCGCTTCCCGCCATTTTACAAATATTAATTTATTGGCTAGTTTTAATTGAGTTTGGTACCACCAAGAACCTGGAATTAAATTATCATATTTTTCACCTAAGGCTACTGCCCAGAAAAATAGTTTTCTTTTTACACCTGTTAACTCCTCTCCCTTCATCATTATTTTTTCAAACATTTTTTCTAAAAGCCTTGGGACCGTAGAGAATCCATCTGGCGAAATTTCTTTTAAATTATCGCCAATGGTTTCCAAGCTTTCGGCATAATAAATACTCATACCACTGTACATATATATATAAGAAGCGAGTTTTTCAAAAATATGATTCAAGGGTAAAAAGCTTAGTACTTTTTGGTCGGGCGCATCGTTGAAAGGAAATGATTTTTTTCCCATCGATAAATTAAAATAAATATTTCTATGCGATAACATCACTCCCTTAGGTGTACCCGTGGTTCCTGAAGTATAAATAAAAGTAGTTACATGGTCGACAGGAATGGTTTTTTTAATCTGTTCTACTTGAGCTAATAATGCTGTATCAGTATTTCTTAATTCAGTCCAATGCTTAGCACCCACAATACGGTCAAAGGTGTACACTTCTTTTAGACAATCTACCTTGTCCTTGATAGACATGACTTTATCATATAGTTCTTGACTACTTGCAAACATGTATTTAACAGAAGCATCATTTAATATAAATGTAAGTTCAATGGGGTTAGTAGTAGGATAAACAGGTACCCAAATAATACCTAATTGTTGCGCAGCAAAATCGCCAAATATCCATTCTGGACGGTTGGTGCTAATTACTGCAATTTTATCACTGCCTTCTGGAGAAAAATTATGGGCAGATAAGCCAAGGCTTAGTAAACCAGCACTTAACTCATTGGCAATTTGCGCTACTTCCTTAGTGGAATATTTACGCCATTGTCCATTTTCTTTGGCAGCCAACATATCCTCTTGGGGAAAATGTGCTAATTGATGTTCGATGCAATCGAAGAGTCTTTTAGATTCCATAAGGCAAGCAAAATTGTCTAACAAAATACTAAGAAAGCAGCATAAAAAAAAGAAATTACCCTATAAAAAATCAGTCTGAAGAGACTGGCTTAGGTATTTTGAAAGCGCTTAATAAATCAAATGGGTCAATAACCCGTCTCTTAGTTTTGGTTCAAACCAAGTGCTTTTTGGAGGCATCACTTCGCCTGCATCCGCAATATTAAATAACTGATCGATGGTGACTGGATACAAACTAAAGGCGATGGCCATCTCACCGCTGTCTACTCTTTTTTCCAATTCTGCCAAGCCACGAATGCCCCCCACAAAATCGATGCGTTTGTCTGTTCTTTGATCTTGGATGCCTAGATGTTGAGCCAAAATATTATTGGATAAAATAGTAACGTCTAAAACACCAATTGGATCATTGGTATAAGTTCCTTCTTTGGCGATCAATAAATACCAGGTTTTATTTAGATACATACCAAAATGATGTTGTGCATTTGGTTTAACTGCTTTTTCTTCAGCTACGATTTCAAAATTTTTCGACAATGCATCCAATAAAGCTGCTGCGCTATGGCCATTCAAATCTTTCACCACACGGTTGTAATCTAGGATGGCCAATTGATTGGAAGGAAATAATGTAGTTAAAAAATAATCAGATACCTTTTTCACCTCATCGCCTGGCTTTACCACTGCTTCACTTAATGCCAATTTTACTTTTGCTGCAGAGGCGGCGCGGTGGTGTCCATCAGCAATATAAGTGCAAGGCACTTCGGTAGCAAATAAATGGGTGATTTGATCAATAGTTGCTTCATCGCTCACTGCCCATACAGAATGTTGTATGCCATCGTCGGCAGTAAAATCATAAACAGGGTTCTTCGTGGTTTTCCATTTCTCTATGATCGCATCAATATTTACTTGATTTCTATAAGCTAAAAAAACATTTCCTGTTTGCGCACCTGTTGTTTTGATGTGATTGATTCTATCTAATTCTTTTTCTGGTCGAGTAAATTCGTGTTTTTTAATCCTGTCATTATTGTAATCCTCAATACTACTTACGCAGACCAATCCAGTTTGCGCACGGCCATCCATAATCAATTGATAGATATAATAACAAGGCTTGGATTCTTTAAACAAAACATCCCGTTGTATAAAAGCATTTAAATTGTTCAATGCCAATTCATATACTGCTGCACTATGTATATCGGTGGTTTCTGGTAAGCCTATTTCACTTTTTGTGATATGTAAAAAAGAATAAGCATTGCCTACTGCTTCTAATTTTGCTTCTGCACTATTTAAAACATCGTAAGGTTTGCTGGCCACTTGTTTTGCTAATTGTGGCTGCGGACGTACTGCTTCAAAGGGACTAATTTTTGCCATGGGCGCAAAGTTCGTTCTTTTTTATGAAGATTTAATTTTTTTCAGCGAATGATTTCATCAAGTCACAAAATGTTTGCACACTAGATAAAGGCAGTGCATTGTACATGCTCACTCTAATGCCGCCAACGGTTCTATACCCTTTGACACCAATCATTCCTTCTGCTTTACACAAGGCCAAAAATGGTGCTTCTAATTCAGGATTGTTTAAAAAGAAAACTGCATTCATGATACTTCTATCTTCTTTGGCAATAGGGCAATAAAAGGCAGGTAAAGCATCAATGGTAGCATATAATAATTTTGCTTTTTCAAGATTGCTTTTTTCCATGGCTGCCAATCCACCTTGCGCCTCGATCCATCTTAAGGTTAATAAGCTAACATATATAGAAAAAACAGGAGGTGTATTTAATAGTGAGCCAGCTTC
>Ga0114960_10000863_pt1 | contig 24965 bp, 23 predicted proteins | sample C_130625_MF_Meta_FD_92637 | JGI IMG/M metagenome (GOLD analysis project Ga0114960, IMG submission 92637) | Freshwater microbial communities from Lake Croche, Canada to study carbon cycling - C_130625_MF_MetaG | ecosystem: Environmental > Aquatic > Freshwater > Lake | place: Lake Croche, Canada... | reverse complement strand
TGGCGCTGAGCCCACAGGGCGTGGTGATTATGGGGCCGCCCACCGACCTCCCGGCGAAGGTGGACTCCTTGCGGATTGTGATGGGTCAGGTCGACCAACGAGACCTCGCCACGATCAATGTGGTCAATCCTTCAACCCCTGTGGTTGTGAGAACCCCGAAATAGCCCTATGGGGCGAGTAACCTCGCTCTAGTTCTTCTACGTCTTTCTGAAGTCCGTCCTGCATTTCTCTCGAAGGAGCTCCCCATGGCCGCCAGTCCGCAGAACTACCTCGCGGTGATCAAGGTCGTCGGCGTCGGTGGTGGTGGCGTCAATGCCGTCAATCGCATGATCGATGCTGGCCTCAAGGGGGTCGAGTTCATTGCTGTGAACACCGACGCCCAGGCGCTGCTCATGAGCGATGCCGACGTCAAGCTCGACATTGGTCGCGACCTCACCAAGGGTCTTGGCGCCGGTTCCGATCCCGACATCGGCCGTGCCGCTGCCGAAGCGCACATCGATGAGATCGAAGAGTCACTCAAGGGCGCCGACATGGTGTTCATCACCGCAGGCAAGGGCGGCGGCACCGGAACTGGTGCAGCGCCCGTTATCGCCCAGGTCGCCAAGAGCCTCGGCGCTCTCACCATCGGTGTGGTCACCCGCCCATTCGGTTTCGAAGGCAAGCGTCGTTCCACCCAAGCCGATACCGGTATCAAGACCTTGAAAGAAAAGGTCGACACCCTCATCGTTATCCCGAACGATCGTTTGCTTACGGTCTCCAATGACAAGACCTCGGTGCTCAACGCGTTCAAGATGGCCGACGAGGTCCTCCTGCAGGGCGTTCAGGGCATCACCGACCTCATCACCACGCCAGGCCTCATCAACACCGACTTCGCCGACGTCAAGATGATCATGAGCGATGCCGGTTCGGCGCTTATGGGCATTGGTTACGGCTCAGGCGAAGGTCGTGCAGTGGCCGCAGCCAAGGCTGCGATTTCCTCGCCGTTGCTCGAAGCTTCGATCGAAGGCGCTCGCGGCATTCTTCTCACCATCGCCGGTGGCAGCGACCTTGGCCTCTTCGAGGTCAATGAAGCCGCCGAGATCATTCACGCTGTTGCACACGCCGACGCCAACATCATCTTCGGCACGGTGATCGACGACGAAATGGGCGACGAAGTTCGTGTCACCGTCATCGCCGCCGGATTCGACCGCTGGGACGGCGAGGTTCGTCCCGGTCGTGCAGCTCGTGACGAACGCCCGATCGCTCGTGATGTGTTCTCCACCGACGACGACCTCGATGACGACGGCGACTTCGACGTCCCGTCGTTCCTTCAGTAGTCACTGTCTCCGCCCGGTGCGGTTCTTTGATCGAGCGCTCGTCAACGGGCGCTCGATCCGCGTCCGGAGCACAGAAGACATCGATGGCGATTTCGCCGTTGGGGGAGCGGGCGCCGAGCTCGAAGCACGTCGCCGCTCTGTCGTTGATCGTCCTTGGGTCTGGCTGACACAGGTGCACGGAGATGTGTGCGTCGACGTCGAAGTCATTGGTCTTGAGCGTGCGTGTGGTGCATCGGCCGATGCGTTGATCACGAGTAGCGCTGAACTGGCGCTGTCGATTCAGACCGCCGACTGCATTCCGATCGCACTGTGGTCTGACGATGGGGTCATCGCTGCAGCGCATGCCGGTTGGCGCGGCCTTGAAGCTGGTGTCATCGATGCGGCCGTGAACTCGTTGCGTTCGCATACCTCTGCGCCTCTTCACGCCTTTGTTGGTCCCTCAATTGGTCCGGAGTGCTACGAGTTCGGTGCCGAAGACCTCAATCGGCTTGAACAACGATTTGGACCAGCGGTCCGAGCACAGACAAGCGATGGTCGGCAAGCGCTCAATGTGCGCGCTGGAGTCCGATTAGAACTACTTCGAAACGATGTCGTTATCGATGTTGATGACGACACATGCACAGCATGCACGGACGGCTTCTTTTCGCATCGAGCGCGAGCAGAGAGCGCCCGACACGCAACGGTGATCTGGATCGAGGAATCATGACAACGGCAGTGAACGCACAACTCGTTGCAGAACAAATTCATGAACTGCAAGATCGACTCGCGCAGTTATCTCCTGATCGCGACGTTCGCATTGTCGCCGTCACGAAAGGTTTTGGAGTCGACGCGCCTCGTGCCGCGCTCGCGGCTGGACTCACAATGATCGGCGAGAATTACGCGCAAGAACTTGTGTCGAAACACGAAGAACTTTCACCTGATGAACGAGCACGTATCGAGTGGCACTTTCTCGGACGACTGCAGCGCAACAAGGTTCGAAGTCTGGCCTCGATCGTTTCGGTGTGGCAGAGCGTCGACCGGGTCGAGTTAATCGATGAAATTGCTCGTCGTGCTCCGGGGGCAAAGGTGATGATCCAGCTCAATCTGAGCGAAGAGCCCCAGAAGGGTGGCGCTGCGTTGGTCGACTGTGCACCGCTCGTAGGCCATGCACGAGAGGTAGGACTCGACGTCGTTGGGCTCATGGGTGTGGGCACTGCAGGAGATCGGGCCGACTCGGCTGCAGCCTTTGAGAAGTTGGTCTCCCTCGCCGGCGAATTGGGCGTGGACGAGCGATCGATTGGTATGTCCGACGACCTGGAATTGGCCGTAGAGGCAGGCTCAACCATGGTGCGGGTGGGTACGGCACTCTTTGGGGTCAGGGCCCCCCGAGAAGGGGTTTGACGAGGCGCGATCCACTGCCCACCGCAGTGAATGTCGTCAATCGGTGCGCACCAACTAACCTGCCGAGTCGGACCGGGGGGCAGTTCCCCCGCACGGAGGGTCAGATGTCTTCGATGTGGCGCAAGGGCATGGTGTATCTCGGGCTTGGGCCCGACGATGAATACGACGATTACGCGGCGTCGCCTGACGATCGCCCGTTGCCGCCACCCCCTGCACAGGTGGTCCGTCAACCTGCTCGACCGACCGGGACGGTTCGGGCGCGTCCGCCCGTCACAAGCGGACCAGTGCTCTCGACTGCTCCCGAGACCGGAGAGGTTTCGGCGGTACGTCCCGTCGCCGCCCCAACATCGCGCGTTACTGCCGCTGCGGTTGAAGATGCATCAAAGCCTCGAGTTCGTGCAGTGCCTCGTCGTCAGTCTGTGCGCCCACTTCTGGTGACGCCTACGAGTTTCAATCAGGCCCAGGACGTTGCCGACAACTTCAAGGCCGGCAAAGCCGTGGCCATGGACCTCGGCGGCGCTGATGGTGACCTGGCTCGCCGACTCATCGATTTTTCCAGTGGCCTCTGCTACGGAATCGGCGGATCGATGCAGCGCCTTGACCGTTCCTCGGTGTATCTCATTCTTCCTGTCGGGGTCGATGTGCCCGAGGAAGAACGAGCGCTTCTGCTCGGCTCTGTCGACGAAGAATTCTGATCCACCGCTGTGTGGGCCTTACTTCACTTCATCGCGCAGCTCTTTCTGCTGTGCCTTCTCGGTCGCATTGTCCTGAGTTGGTTTCCTCCTTCCGGTCCCGGAGTTGTTGAGACGCTCAGACGTGTTCTCTTCCGCATCACCGAGCCGGTCTTGGGGCCTATTCGTGCCTTGCTGCCCCCGGTTCGTCTCGGCGGAATGGGCCTCGATCTCTCGCCAATGATCGTGTTCATTGGGCTGGAAATCCTCTTGGCGTGGTTGCCGAGCTAAGCCTGCTTCCAAGTCGTTGACACTCGGGTGGCGTTCGGCCGATACCATCGCCGCCATGGAAACCACTCCCGGAACTCCCCACCTTCTTACTGACGTTCGATTCTCTGTCAGCCGCAAGGGATACGACCCCGACGAGGTCGACAACTTCCTTGAGCGCGTCAGCGCTGCGGTTGCGCAGTTGCAAGACAAGTTGCGTCAGGCAACGGCATCAGCCGAAGCGGCCGAGACCCGCGCTGCCGACGCAGTTCGTAACGAAAGCCGCCTTCAGGCTCGTATCGCCGAACTCGAATCGGGCGTTGCTGCGGCACCGGCCGCGGCGGTTGTTGCGCCGATCCGCGCCGTCGATCCCACGATCGAAGCAGAGCAGGCATCGTCCGTTCTTGTGATGGCCCAGCGCACCGCCGATGCAACTGTGAACGAAGCGCGCACGAACGCGGCGCAAATGCTTTCCGAGTCCGAGGTCGAAGCCAGCAGAATACTTTCGGCCGCCAAGACTCAGGCCGACGAAGCACTTCGCGACCTCGACAAGACTCGTCGCGAACTTGCCGCCGACAATGCAGCACTCGACGCGTTCCTTTCCGAACAGCGGGCAGTCATCGCCAATGGCCTTTCTCGGATCCAGGCCGTTCTCGACGATCCTGCTGCTCTCCGAGTCGGAACTCCGCCAGTAGAACTCACAACTCCCGCAGAGCTACCTGCACCGGCCCCTGCTGCCTCCTCAGCGCCAGAACCGGCTCCGGCCCCCGAACCTGAACCCGAGGTCTTCCAGCCGATCCTGGCCGAAGACACTGGCTGGAACCCCGAACCGGCACCGACCTCACTCTTCGTTGACGAAGAGGTCGATGGTGGCCCAGCAACTGCTGCGGTTCCGGTGTTCGACGATGAGTTCCTCGCCGAAGATGACGACGATGCCGATGCGGCAATGCGTCGCTTCTTCGACGCAGACTTCGACGACGATCGTCGCTGAACCTGCTCGACAAACTCGCAGAACGATCGGGGCTCTTCATCTTCGGATGAGGGGCCCTGTTTCGTTTTCAGAATGCAAATGCGGTGAAGGTTGCGTCAGTCGACGCGAGTAATCGCGATAGCGATCGAAGTGCCGTCGATCTCGATTGATCGATCGCCACTTCCGAACTCGATTGAACGAGCAAGGATTTCGGTCGTGATCGTTTCGCGATGCGTTTCGATGACGGTTTGAAGTTTGTCGTCGGCATCGATCGTGACAGCGATGCGGTCGGCGATTTCAAGACCTGCGCTCTTTCGCGCGTCGTTGAGTGCACGAACGAGTTCTCGGGCGGTGCCTTCTGCGCGAAGTTCGTCGTCGAGTTCAAGGTCGAGAGCAACGGCCCATCCGTCGTCTTCGACGAGAGCGAGGTCGGCATGTTTCTCGGCGCGGACTTCGACCTCTTCAGCGGTGAGGCGTTCGCCTGCAATTTCGATCCAGCCGTTCTCGGCGAGTTGCAATTGAAGGGCAGAACCGTCGGCATCGGCCAGAGCAGCTTTGATTTCGTTGACACGAGGGCCAAGACGAGGACCGAGCAGTCGGAAGTTCGGGATCACGGTCCAGCCCATGAGGCCTGAAAGCGAATCGAGTCGCTCGAGAGACTTCACGTTGAGTTCGGCCTCGATCTCGGCTTCGATGGCCTCGTCGAGATCGGTACCACCATGGAGAAGCAAGGCCCGAGCCAGAGGCTGACGGACTTTCATTTTTGCGTCGGTACGGGCCGAGCGACCCAAACTCACGAGACGTCGAGCGGCATCCATCTGTTCGGCGAGTGATGCGTCGTGGCGACCCTTGGCCGTGGGCCAGTCGGTGAGGTGGACCGATTGGGCGTCGGTGAGCGTCGTATAGATCTCGTCGGCCAAGAACGGACAGAACGGTGCGAGTACCTGGGCGATGGTCGTGAGGCACTCATACAGCGTGGCGTGTGCTGCTGCGTCGCTCGACTTCCAGAACCGGGGACGGCTGCGACGTACGTACCAGTTGGACATGTCGTCGACGAACTTTGCAATGCGCCCTGAACCGCCGAGTGCATCGAAGTTTTCGAGAGCAGCAGTGACGGACGCGACGGTGTCGTCGAGCTCGGAAAGAATCCAACGGTCGAGAACGTGTGTGGGAGCCGCCTGATTGGTGTCGGGCTGCCATCCGTCGAGATCGGCATAGGTGGCGAAGAAGGAGAACACGTTCCAGAGCGTGAGCAACGTTTGGCGGGTTGCTTCGCGAATGCCGTCAGGGAAAACACGTCGTGGGGTCCAGGGTTGTCCGGACGAGAAAAAATACCAACGCAACGCGTCGGCGCCCAATGTGTCGAAAATGTCGAACGGTGCGATGACGTTGCCGCGCGACTTCGACATCTTTTGCCCGTTTTCATCGACAATCAGAGCAAGGCAGACGACGTTCTTGTAGGGCGTTGAATCGAAGACCAGCGAGTTAACGGCAAGTAGTGAATAGAACCAACCACGGGTTTGATCGATGGCTTCGCAAATGAAATCAGCTGGAAACGCGCCGGTGAACGAATCGGCATTTTCGAACGGATGATGGCGTTGCGCTGAAGGCATTGAGCCGGAGTCGAACCACGCATCGAGCACCGGTGCAACGCGTCGCATTGTGCCCGTGCATCCGTCGGTGCTGCAGTCGAACGTGATGTTGTCGACATGTGGTCGATGGAGATCGAGTTCGGTGAGATCGCGGCCGGTTAGCGAACTGAGTTCTTCGACAGAACCAATGCAGTGTTCGTGGCCGTTTGCATCGCAGCGCCAAATCGGGAGTGGCGTTCCCCAATATCGGTCGCGCGAAAGTGCCCAGTCGATGTTGCCTTCAAGCCACTTGCCGAAGCGACCGTGCTTGATGAATTCGGGATGCCACTCGATGCGTTCGTTTTCGCGCATGAGTAGATCGCGGTGCTCGGACGTGCGCACAAACCACGAAGTCTTTGCCCAGTAGATGAGCGGAGTGCTGCATCGCCAGCAATGTGGGTAGCTGTGTTCGTAGGCCTGTTCGCGAACAAGAAGTCCACGTGCGCTGAGGTCGGCGATGATGTCGCGGTCGGTATCTTTGACGAATGTTCCGGTAAATGCCGGAACGGTTTCGTCGAACGCGGCATCGGCATTGACGGGGTTGAGGACCGGAAGTTTTTCTGCTCGGCCCACAGCGGCGTCGTCCTCGCCGAATGCGGGAGCGAGGTGCACGATGCCTGAACCGTCGTCGGTCGTGACGAAATCGGCGGCGACAACACGCCAACCGTCGGCGCCGGGAGGGGGAGTCAGCGTGTCGAACGGACGCTCGTAACGCCATCCAACAAGGTCAGCACCTTTGAATTGCTCGACGACGGTTGCGTCTTCGGGTGCGAGGGCAGCGGCCATGACAAGGTCGCGGGTTCCGTCTGTTGATGCCACGCGCACGTAATCGATGTCTGGACCGACGGCAGCGGCAACATTCGAGATGAGTGTCCAGGGAGTAGTGGTCCAGACCAGAAGATCGATGTCTCGATCGACAATTGGGAATCGGACGTACACCGACGGATCAACGACGTCGCGATAAACGTCGGGCTGTCCGAGTTCGTGGCTCGACAACGCGGTACCGCAGCGACCGCAATAGGGCGACACCTTGTGGCCCTCGTAGAGCAGGCCCTTGTCCCACAACTGGCGGATGAGCCACCACACCGATTCGACATAGGAGTTGTCGAGGGTCCAGTACGCATCGGCGGTGTCGATCCAAACGCCGGACCGTTCGGTAAGCGCCGTCCAATCGGTCACATAACGCTGGACTGATTCTCGGCATCGCTGATTGAACTCAGCGATGCCAAATGCTTCGATCTCGTGCTTGGTGGAAAGTCCGAGTTCCTTTTCGACCTCGAGCTCTACGGGAAGGCCGTGGCAGTCCCAGCCACCCTTACGGGGAACATCGCGACCACGCATGGTCTGAAATCGCGGATAGATGTCTTTGAAGACCCGGGCCCAAACATGGTGGAGGCCGGGACGTCCGTTGGCCGTCGGAGGACCTTCGTAGAAGATCCAGGGCTCGCTGCCAGCACGGAGTCGGCGGGTTGCGCCGATGGTGTCATCGGCTTTCCAGCGCTGCAGGCGGCGTTGTTCGAGGGTGGGGAGGTCGAGATCTGGGTCGACGGGACCGAATGACATGGGGGCCAAGCGTACGCCGTCGCTGAACGGCTCTGGTGCGGGCGGGTTGACGTGGGAGGGTGGCGCCCTTACCCTCCGCCGATCCACCGCCACTCAAGGGAGAACATCCGTGGCAGTCAAAAAGGCACCGGCGAAGAAGTCCGCAGCGAAGAAGGCTCCGGCCAAGAAGGCAGCAGCGAAGGCTCCGGCCAAGAAGGTCGTGAAGAAGGCCGCCCCAGCAAAGAAGGCTCCGGCCAAGAAGGCTCCGGCCAAGAAGGCCGCGCCAGCAAAGAAGGCACCGGCCAAGAAGGTCGCGCCAGCAAAGAAGGCTCCTGCCAAGAAGGCCGCTCCAGTCAAGAAGGCCGCTCCAGTCAAGAAGGCCGCTCCGGCGAAGAAGGCTGCTGTCAAGGCTCCGGCCCCAAAGACTGCTCCCGCGAAGAAAGCGGAAGCCGCACCAGTTGCCGCTCCTCGACCAAACCGCCTTCCTCCGATTCCGAAGGAACCGAAGAAGATCAAGTACCCGTTCGACGCGAAGTTCCTCGATGCGCAGCGCCTTCACCTTCTCGAAGAGCGTCGTCGACTCGTTCACGATGCTGAAACACTGACGGCCGAGGCCAACTCGCTTGCAGAGCTCCGTGAGCCTGGCGATGTGCAGTTCGATGAAGAATCGGGCGAAGGCGACACGCTTGCGGTTGAGCGCGAACGTGACCTTGCCCTTTCGGCACAGTTCCTCGATCAGGTCGATGAAATCGATCGTGCGATGGCGAAGATCGGACAAGGCACCTACGGCATTTGCGAGATTTCTGGTCTCGCCATTCCGAAAGAACGCCTTCGTGCCATTCCGTGGTGTCGCGAGCGTGTCGAGTACAAGGTCGGCAACTTCCGTCGCTGAACAACCACGGCTCGGGCAGATCAGCCCCTAGGTTGGGTCCCGTGACAACGTCGACTTCCTCTGCCACAACGGCGCCCACGCATCGGGTGCTGTTTGGCGCAGTCGCGGTTGGGTGGGTTCTCGCCGACCAACTTTCAAAGTGGTGGGCAGTCTCTTCGCTGCAGGATCGAACTGTCGATGTCATCTGGACGCTTCGCTTCCAGTTGACGTTCAATCGCGGGGCGTCGTTCAGCCTTGGCACTGGCTTCGGCACTTGGATCGGACTACTTGCGCTTGTCGTCGTAGGGCTCTTGGTCTGGAAAGGCGGGTCGGTTCGTACTCGTTTGGGTGCGGTCGCACTCGGCATGATCGTGGGCGGAGCATTGGGAAATGTTCTCGATCGTGCCTTTCGTGGCGATGCAGGGTTCTTCCAAGGTGGAGTCGTTGACTTCATCGATTTCCAGTGGTGGCCCGTGTTCAACATCGCTGACATCGGTGTCGTATGCGGCGCAATCCTTCTCGTGATCTCCACGCTTCTCACGCCAGCGCCTGACGACATCGAGAGCGCCGACGCACATTCATCCTCGGAGGAATCGCACACCGCCGCGACATCTTCCTCAACGATCGAGAGCAACTGATATGGCCTATACCGAGGTCATCCCCGAATCATTAGCCGGAGAACGCATCGATCGAGTCGTTGCGATGATCACCGGAGCAAGTCGCACACGCGTCACCGAATGGCTCGATCAGGGCCTCGTTGTATGCAACGACGTCGTTGTTTCCACGCGCTCTCGTCGAGTTGCCGATGGCGACACTGTTCAGGTCAATGTCGAACCCGACCTTGGACCAGAACCGCTCATTGCTGAACCCGATATCGACGTGCCAATCGTCTACGTCGACGACGACGTCGTCGTTATCGATAAACCGGCAGGGCTGGTTGTGCATCCTGGCGCCGGAAACGCCACCGGAACTCTTGTGCAGGCGATGCTTGCGATCTATCCAGAAATCGCCGACGTCGGTGAACCCGAGCGTCCGGGTGTCGTCCATCGACTCGACAAAGACACTTCCGGGCTCATGCTCATGGCGCGTTCACCCGAAGCACATGTCGAACTCAGCGCGATGTTGGCTGCGCACGAAGTGGAGCGCACCTATCTGACTCTCGTGTGGGGTATTCCTGAAGCCGGCAGTGGACTCATCGATGCGCCGATCGGTCGCTCAACGCGTGAACCAACCAAGATGGTCGTGAGCGCGCAAGGGCGCGATGCGCGCACTCGCTACACGGTGCTTGAAATGTTCGAAGAACCGGTGCCGTGTGCGCTTGTTGAGTGTCGGCTCGAAACCGGGCGCACCCATCAGATTCGCGTTCACATGGCGGCAATTGGTCACGCCGTCGTCGGTGATGACCGCTATCGGGGCGCGCGTCCGGCAATTGAAACGCCGCGCATCTTCCTGCATTCCGCCGCGCTTGCGTTCGACCATCCGGTACGACTCGACGAGCGACTGACATTTGTCTCCGAACTTCCCGAAGACCTCTCGTCGGTGCTCGACCGAATTAGGAACCCGACGCCCACGGCGGAGTAACCGCGGGAATGGTGGCCACCTCGGCGGGCCACTTGCCCTGACCTTTGGCCATCGAAACGATGTCGGCCAAGGTTGCCGCTTCGAGATAGCGACGCATGTGCTCGCCGACGTCGTCCCAGACGGCGAGCAAAACGCACTGTCCTTCGTGGTCGCAGGCGCCGTCGGTATGCGGCTGTCCGAAATCTCCGGCCACGATCGGGCCATCCACCGCACTGACAATGTCGGACAAGCTGATTTCTTCCGGCGTGCGGGCCAAGACGTAACCGCCGCCGACGCCGCGCTTCGAGCGCACGAGTCCAGCGCCCTTGAGGGCAAGAAGGATCTGTTCGAGGTACGGCTGGGGCAGACCTGTGCGCTCGGCGATGTCGCGGACCGACGTGGGCCCGGCTTCGTCGGAATGCAACGCGAGAGACAGGAGGGCCCTGCTCGCGTAGTCACCTCGTGTCGATACCTTCACGTCCGGCATCGTAGGGGGAAGCGGCGGAGTCGGGGAGAAGCTGGCCTCGGCACTACCGTGACCGGCGGAGGGCCACCGTGGATTCCCAATCTTCGACAACCGATACGACACCTGATGGGCTGGTGCTTCCCGACTACGACGGGGCGTGCATCGCGAACATCGTTCCGGCCCTGCTCGATCCTTCGAACCCATGGCCTACGTGGATTCCTGAGGTTGCCGCCGATGCCGATCAGGTTGTGCTGCTGGTGCTTGACGGCATCGGCTGGAATCAGTTACTCGATCGCCGTCATCTCGCCCCGACACTGTCGGCGATGGTGGGAGGCGCCATCACAAGTGTTGCGCCATCGACCACTGCGACGGCGCTGACGTCAATCAGTACCGGTGTTGCTCCAGGGTTGCACGGAATCATGGGTTACCGAATGACGATCGGTCGTGAGGTTCTCAATGTCTTGCGTTGGTCTGCGAATGGTCGCGATGCACGAAAGTCGATTCTTCCTGAGTCGATCCAAATGCTCGACGTATTTGAAGGTCAACGTCCGCCGGTTATTACGCGTTCTGAATTTCGTGATTCTGGTTTTACCCGAGCACACCTCGAGAAGACCCGTCTCGTTGGTTGGCGAGTTTCGTCCACACTCGTCACCGAAGTTGCTGCTGCAGTGAATCGCAACGAACCATTCGTCTATGCCTATTACGACGGCATCGACAAGATCGCCCATGAGTTCGGACTCGGTGCGCATTACGACGCCGAGTTTGTATTTGTTGATCGCCTTGTTGCCGACGTGCTGAGCGTGTTGCCGCCTGGCGCAGTGCTCGTGGTTACGTCCGACCACGGACAGGTCGATGTTGGTGACGATGTCGTGACTCCCGATTCTTCGGTGATGTCTCATGTCGACCTGCAATCAGGCGAAGGTCGATTCCGTTGGCTTCATGCGCGTCCCGGTCACGCTCGGGCCCTTTTCGATGATGCGACCGCGCATCATTCCGATCGATCCTGGGTTGTGACCGTCGATCAGGTGATCGACGAGGGCTGGTTCGGTTCGCAGGTCACTGACGAAGCACGGTCGCGTCTCGGCGATGTCGCGCTCGTTGCCCGAGAAGCCATGGCGTTCTCTGATCCGGCCGACAGCGGAGCCTTTCCGCTTCGAGCCCGCCATGGATCTCTTACTGCTGATGAGATGTTTGTTCCATTGCTAGTTGGAACGCGCTGACTCATCGGCGAGACTGTCGCAATGACTGATTCCATGACCGGCGGCGCCGAACGCGGCGAACTCATCCTTCCAATCGATGAAAGTGCAGTCGAGGAAGAGCAGCGCGAGATGGTGTCCGAGCCAGCGAAGGTGATGCGCGTTGGCTCGATGATCAAGCAGTTGCTCGATGAAGTCCGTCAGACCGAACTCGATGAACCGTCTCGAATCCGCCTGCGCGCGATCTACGACACCTCAATCGAAGAACTTGGTTCGGCGTTGTCACCAGATCTTCGCGACGAACTGAAGCGTCTTGCGTTTCCGTTCGCCGAAGACGGAACGCCAACTGATATCGAATTGCGAGTGGCCCAAGCACAGCTCGTTGGCTGGCTCGAAGGTCTCTTCCACGGCATTCAGGCCACGCTGTTTGCTCAGCAAATGGCGGCCCGTCAGCAGCTTGAAAATATGCGGGGCGAATTGCTGCCCGGGGACGGTCGCCCAGGTCCGGGAATGCCCGAACCCGAGGACCGCCCCGGTACGTACCTCTAAGCCTTCAGAGCAGCTTCAGCGGCCAGAGCTGAGCGTGGCCTTGACCTTGCTCAACTGGTAGCCAGAGAAGACGAACAACAGGCCGAGCAATGTGAGGCCGATGCCGAGAACGACGCCAAGCACGTTCTTGGTGGCGGTCGGCCACACCATGATGATGATGCCGATGGCGATAGTGACAAGGCCTTCGACGAGGAGCGCACCGCGGCCGCCTTCCTTGCCGATCATGAACGAGACGACAATCGCAAGAAGTCCGGTGATCACGAAGTCGAGGCCGACAAGCCAGACGATGACCGTGACGGTTGCGCCTGTCCAGAAGATCAGTGCGAGACCAAAGCCGAAATTCACCAGGCCACGGATCAGCAGTAAGCCCCAGTAGCTGCCACGGCGATGGGTGGTGACTGCCTCGGCAGCCTGGCCGAAGCCGGAGACGACGAAGAGAAAGCCCAAGATGATCGCGATGATCTGAAGCTCGCGATCGGGGCGAAACAGCAGAACAAGGCCAGCAACAAGGCTGATGAAGCCAATTGAGTAGGCAGTGATTCGGGAGCCTCGTAGGAGGTCCATGGTGGAACGATCATCGGATGCAGCAGTCATAGTGACCTCCGGGTTGTAAGGGTGATGAAAGGTTCCTGAAAGGCTAGGACCGGCCTTCGGCGGGCTTGGGGATCCCCGGAGCAGGATCGGGGGAGTGACGCTACGATCGCCGGGCATCACATCGGTGTAATTCGCCGAGTTGCGGACCCATTCGACTACCAGCGCTACGGAGCCCTCAGCGGTGCCCGATTCCTTTACCCATCTGCATTTGCACACCGAGTTCTCGATGCTCGACGGCGCCGCGCGTGTCGGTGAAGTTGTGGCTGCGGCAGCGGCTGATGGGCAGCCTGCGGTTGGCATTACCGATCACGGCAACATGTACGGCGTCCTCGATTTCTACAAGGCGGCCAAAGACGTCGGTGTGAAACCGATCATCGGCTCCGAGCTCTACCAGGCCTACGACAGCCGTACCGAGCGCCCCACTCGTCGAGGCCGTATGGACGATTCCGGTGGCGAGGCCGAAGGTGGCCGCAAGGCGTACTACCACCTCACTGCGTTGGCCGAGAATGCCACCGGCTACAAGAACCTCATTCAACTCTCCAGTCGCGCGTTCCTCGAGGGTTATTACATGAAGCCCAAGGTCGACTGGGAACTTCTTGAAGAACATCACGACGGCCTCATCGTTACGAGCGGTTGTTTGGGTGGGCAGGTATTGCAAGCGCTCATGAATGGCGATGAACGTGGCGCGCTTGAAAAGGCCGCGCGTTTTCAGGACATCTTCGGGCGCGACAACTTCTTCGTCGAGATCCAAGATCACGGCATCCCTGAACAAAAAACCACCAATCCTCAATTGCTCGACATCGCGCGCGCTATCAAAGCGCCGTTGGTTGCGACAAACGACAGCCATTACGTGCATCAGCACGACGCTGTCTCACACGACGCGTTGCTATGCGTGCAAACCGGCTCGCTCATGAGTGATCCCGATCGATTCAAGTTTCACGGCGACCAGCACTACCTCAAGACCGCAGCAGAAATGCGTTGGCTGTTCGACGAAGTTCCAGAAGCCTGCGATAACACGCTTTGGATCGCCGAACGGTGCGATGTCGAGATCGAGTTCGGAAACCCGCAACTTCCAAACTTCCCATTGCCAGAAGGTTTTGAAAACGACGCTGAGTATCTCCGTTTCCTCACTTTTGAGGGAGCGAAGGAACGCTGGGGCCAGCAACTTCCGGACCACATCGTCGAACGTTTGGTCTACGAACTTCAGGTCATCGCCGACATGGGGTTCTCCTCCTATTTCCTGATCGTCTGGGACCTCATCAAACACGCTCGTGACAACAACATTCGTGTTGGCCCTGGCCGAGGTTCTGCTGCTGGTTGTGCAGTGGCGTACACGCTGCGCATTACTGATCTTGATCCCATCGAATACGACTTGCTCTTTGAGCGGTTCCTTAATCCAAGCCGTGTTTCGATGCCCGATATCGATATGGACTTCGACTCTCGCTACCGAGACGAAATGATTCGCTATGCGGCAGAGAAGTATGGCCGCGACCACGTTGCGCAGATCGTTACGTTCTCCACGATCAAAGCGCGAGCTGCAGTGCGCGACGCAGCGCGTGTGCTTGGTTACCCCTACGCAGTGGGCGACAAGGTTGCCAAACTCATGCCGCCGCTTGTGATGGGTCGCGATACGCCGTTGCACGCGTGTTTCGAAGAAACTCCGAAGTTCGCCGATGGATTCAAGATGGCAGCCGACCTTCGCGAGGTCTATGCCAACGACAATGACGCCCGTCAGGTCATCGACGTCGCTCGTGGTCTCGAAGGGCTGCGTCGCCAGGACGGCATTCACGCCGCAGCCGTGGTGATTACCAAAGAGCCGCTCACCGAGTACCTCCCCATTCAGCGCAAGCCAGAAGCAGGTTCCGATCCCGAACTCGCGCCGGTCGTCACGCAATACGAAATGCATGGCGTCGAAGAACTCGGTCTGCTCAAGATGGACTTCCTTGGTCTGCGCAACCTCGATGTCATCACTGACACGCTTGCCATGCTCAAGATCACCCAAGGCATCGACGTCGATATCGACACCGTTCCGCTCGATGACGACCTCACGCTGCAGTTGTTGCGCGACGGCGATTCCATTGGTGTGTTCCAGCTCGAAGGCGGGCCAATGCGTGCGCTGATGCGCTCGCTGGCTCCCACATCATTCGAAGACGTCGCCGCTCTTGTGGCGCTGTACCGCCCAGGCCCCATGGCCGCCAACATGCACAACGATTACGCCGATCGCAAGAACGGCCGTAAACCAATCGATTACTTGCACGACGATCTTGCCGAACTACTTGGCGACACCTACGGGCTCATGATCTACCAAGAGTCCGTGATGCGAGTCGCCCAGAAGTTCGCTGGGTATTCGCTGGCCGATGCCGACAACCTGCGCAAAGCATGCGGCAAGAAAGTTCGCGAACTCATTCAGAAAGAACGCGAGAAGTTTGTCGATGGTTGCGATACGGCGGGATACGGGCGTGAAATCGGTTCCGCCTTGTTCGACGTCATCGAACCGTTCGCCGACTACGCGTTCAACAAGAGTCACAGCTACGGCTACGGACTCATTGCGTACCAAACTGCGTACCTCAAAGCGCACTACCCGGTCGAGTACATCGCCGCGCTTCTCACCAGCGTCAAGAGCAACCTCGATAAAGCCGCGGTGTATCTCAACGAATGCCGACAAATGGGCATTGAAGTTCTCGTACCCGATGTCAACATTTCGGTGAGCGACTTCATTGCTTTCGATAAGCCCGACGGCACTCGAGCAATTGCGTTCGGCATGTCTGCAGTGCGCAATGTTGGCGAAGGTCTTGTCGGACTCATGTTGGCTGAGCGCGACGAAAACGGTCCCTTCGAAGACTTCTTCGACTTCTGCGATCGCGTCGATGTCAGCGTTCTCAACAAACGAACTCTCGAGTCGCTCATCAAGGCCGGCGGCTTCGACTCCATGGGCTATTCCCGAAAGGGTCTGCTCGGTTACTTCGACCGCATCATCGACGACACCGTTGCTCGTCGTCGAAAAGAGTCCGAAGGTCAGTTCGACCTCTTCTCAATGGCCGACGATGACGACGATGGCACGCTCGTCGCCGGCACGCGCATCGTCATTCCCGAAGAAGACTTCGACAAGCGTCAGCGCCTCGCATTCGAAAAAGAAATGCTCGGCCTCTATGTGTCCGATCACCCACTCATGGGCGCCGAAGCGTCATTGCGTCGTCGTACCGAAACCACCATTGCCGAACTCGAAGGTGTTGAAGACGGCACCATGCGCACAACCGGTGGCCTCGTTACCTCGCTGCAGAAGAAGTGGACCCGCAAGGGCGATCTCATGGCGGTGTTCACCCTTGAAGACCTCCAGTCCACGGTCGAGGTCATGGTCTTTCCCAAGACCATGCAGAACTACGGGCATCTTCTCGAAGACGATGCCGTCGTCATCGTCCGAGGTCGGGTCGACACCCGCGACGATCAACCCAAGCTCATGGCGATGGAACTCGAACGGTTCGAACCCGTGGTCGATGGAAATCCGCCGGTCCACGTCAATCTGCGCCCGGCTGCCCTTTCTGACGAACTCCTGACTGGACTCAAGGCGCTTCTGTCGGAGCATCCGGGCGAATCGCAGGTCTTTCTCCACATCGGAGAGCGCCAGGTCCTGCTTCTTCCGGAGAATTTCGCAGTCTCGGCAACCGCCGGTCTTCTCGCGGAACTCAGGGAATTGCTTGGCCCAGAGGCAGTCACGGCCTGATATCGGGGGCCGAATTGCGTTACGGGGCGAGCCGGGGTGAACTGGTACTCCGGTTTTGTCTGTTTCAGGGGCTGTTGAACCATGGCTATCAAGGTCGTTACCAAGGACTGCACCCAACTCAGTGATGCTGAGTTGGCCGAGATGGCAGATATCTGCGCGGATGGGCCGAGCCTCTACGAGGTCGGACAGCTCTCCAAGCAGGTCGAGGCATGGGTCCTCGTGTCACTTGCCAGAGAAGGCAATGGCCTGAAGGGCTTCTCGTTCTGCACACTCGAGCGCATCGGTGGCACACCGAGCGTTCTCATTGGTCTCGCATCGATCAAGCGCACGTCGAAGCGTTCATCGGTCCTGCGGGCGATCCTCGCTGATCAGTTCAAGCGTGCTGTCATGGCCTTCCCCGACGAAGACGTGCTCATGGGCACTCGCTTCGCCACGGCGAGCGGCTTTGAAGCATTCCGCACACTCGATGACATCATTCCTCGCCCTGACCACAAGGTCACTGGCGAAGAGCGTGCATGGGGTCGTCGCCTTGCGAAGCGTTTCGGTATCGATACGAGTTCGTACGACGACAAGACCTTCATCGCAACTGGTGACGGTTCGTTCCCATTGGCACTCGATTACGAATCACTCGAAGCCGACAAGATCGATCCGCAGATTGTCGCGTTGTTCAAGAACGTTGGCGCCAAGCGAGGCGACTCTCTCGTTGCCTTTGGTTGGGCAATGGCCGAGGATCTCGCCAAGATCAAGTGATCTTCAGGTCGGCGTAATGGAATTCGCCGACGTTGTTGCAAACCGGCGGATGGTTCGTGCATTCGAATCGCGTCCGGTTCCTTCCCATGTTCTCGATCGTGTTCTTGATCTTGCGCGCCGGGTGCCTGCTGCGGGAAACACCCAAGGCCTCGATCTCGTCGTGCTCGAAGGTGAGCAGACCAAGCGTTACTGGGATGCGTCGTTGCCGGCCGAACGTCGAGCAGCATTTCCTTGGCCGCGATTACTTGATGCGCCGGTGTTGATCATTCCGGTGTCGTGGCCAGCGGCGTATGTCGAGCGATACGGCGAGGAAGATAAAGCGCGCACCGGACTCGGTGAGAGCGAATCTTCGTGGTCAGTTCCGTATTGGTATGTCGATACGGCATTTTCCGCAATGGTCGCGATGTTGGCGGCAGTCGACCAAGGACTTGGCGCTTTGTTCTTCGGTCAGTTCGAACATGAAACTGCGGTGAAGGATGCGCTCGGGATTCCTGCTGACCGACGGCCAGTCGGAACCATCGCACTTGGTTATGCCGCCGACGAGCAGCGTCCGAGCGCGTCGTCGAAGCGGCCGCGTCGACCCTTTGATGAGGTCGTGCACCGCGGCGGTTGGTAATTAACCGAGCACGGTAAGTCGTTCGTTGAGTTCTTCGACGGTTGATGCCGGTGCTGCGCACACCATTTGGCGGCAGACATAGGCCCGTCCGTCGAGGCCAACTTCGTGGCGGCCTTCCCAGAGCGGCGAGGACCCAGGTGTTCCCCACGTGAGGACGCTACGCGGCAGCCAGCGACGTTGAGTCTCAGCAACGAGGTCGGCGCGGTCGCCGGAGATGACGATTTCGTCAACACCAAGAACGCGGAGTTCAGCGGCGAGAAGGAGATGGCCGAACCCAAGAGGTAAGCGTGCCGCTGCTTCGGCGAGGCGATCGACGATCGCCGTTGCAAACTCGCGATGACGTTCATTTCCGGTGAGCGCAGCAAGGCGGAGAAGGCCGACGGCAGCGAGGCTATTTGCACACGCGGTCGCGTTATCCATGAGTTCTTTCGGGCGGGCAACGAGTTGATCGCCGTCGGTGCCGTTTGTGTAGACGCCGATGTCGTCGGGATCGCCGAACAATTCGATGAGCGCGTCGGCGGTTGCCGTGGCTTCATCGAGCCAGCGGGGATCTCCAGTTGCTTCGTGGACACGAACGAATGCATCGACGAGAGCGCCGTAGTCAGCGCTAAAGGCCAAGACCCGAGCTTCGCCCTGCCACGAACGCATCCAGCGTCCGTTCACCCGCAGGTTGTCGCACAGAAAGTTTGCGTTGGTAACCGCAGCCTCAAGCCATTCAGTTGAACCTGTTGCCGCTGCGGCCTCGGCAATCGTGGAAAGCATGAGGGCATTCCACTCGGCGAGGACTTTGTCGTCGAGGCCTGGTCGGATTCGCTTGTTCCTCTCGGCGAGAAGCGCGACTCGGCCGCGTTCGACGGCGTCGGGACGAGCAAGGTCGCCACGCACGACGCGCTCAAGAATGTTGGTGTGCTCCCAGTTGCCTTGGTCGGTGACACCAAACCATTCGATGACGGCGTCGGCATCTTCGCCACAAATTGTACGAATCTCGTCGATCGACCAGACGTAGAACTTCCCTTCGACACCTTCGGAATCAGCGTCCTCGGCGGAAAAGAATCCACCAAGAGGATGTCGGAGATCGCGAAGGACGTAGTTGATTGTTTCTTCAAGCGTTTGAAGAAAGCGAGGTTCACCCGTGAGTTGCCATGCGTGCAGATAGACGCGTGCAAGGAGCGCTTCGTCGTACAACATCTTTTCGAAATGAGGAATGAGCCAACGTCGGTCGGTGGCGTATCGGGCAAACCCGCCTCCGAGATGGTCGTAAATGCCGCCGGCGGCCATGGCGTCGAGTGAAAGGAACGCAACATCGAGTGCAGCGGGATCGCCAGTGCGAGCGTGCTGACGAAGCAAAGCGTCGATTGCGAATGTTTGAGGAAACTTGGGTGCGGCTCCGAATCCTCCGTCGGTCGAATCGATCTGACCAATTAGGGCCGACGTTGCTGCACTGAAAATGAGGTCGTCGGGTTCGCGGGTGGGTTGGGGGAGTTGGACTCCCTCGTCGATCGCCTCGGTAACGGTGGCGGCGTGTTCAATCAGTTCATCGCGACGGGTGTGCCACAACTCGTTGATTCGTTCGCAAAGTTCGGCGAAGCCAAGGTGGCCACCGCGCGACGTCTTTGGAAAATACGTTCCGGCAAAGAACGGTTTGCCGTCAGGCAGGCAGAACACCGTCATTGGCCAACCACCGTGACCGTTCATGGCTTGAACAGCGTCCATGTAAACCGCATCGACATCTGGTCGTTCTTCGCGATCGACCTTGACGTTGACGAACAATCGATTCATGAGTTCGCCGGTGGCTTCGTCCTCGAAGGATTCATGGGCCATGACATGGCACCAATGGCAGGCTGAATAGCCGACGGAAATGAGGACGGGCACATCGCGCCGTTCCGCCTCGGCCAACGCTTCAGGCCCCCAGGGCCACCAATCGACGGGATTGTCAGCGTGCTGTCGGAGATACGGGCTGGTTTCATTCGCGAGGCGATTGGTCACGGGCGGGAGAGTACCGGCGATGAGGTCCTACGATGCGGTCATGTCGCAGATCCCTCGTATCGAATTCAATGATGGCCATTCCATTCCGCAGATCGGATTCGGTGTCTTCCAAATTCCGGCAGAGGAAGCCGAGCAACTGGTCGGCGAAGCACTCTCGACGGGCTATCGCCATATCGACACCGCATGGGGCTATTTCAACGAGGAAGGTGTCGGCGCTGCAGTGAACAACTGCGGGCTACCCCGTGAGGACATCTTCGTCACGACAAAGGTCTGGAACAGTTCGCAGGGCCGAGCTCTTTCGACGGAATCACTTGAGCGTTCTCTCGAAACCCTTGGATTCGAGTATCTCGATCTATTGCTCATTCATTGGCCAGCGCCGGCAAACGATCTCTACGTTGAAACCTGGGAAACGTTCATCGAACTTCGTGACTCCGGACGGGTTCGCTCGATTGGTGTCTCAAACTTTGAACCCGAACACCTCCACCGCATCATCGAAGCAACCGGTGTGGTGCCGGCGCTCAATCAGGTCGAGCTTCATCCGTTCTTTCAGCAGAAACTCCTCCGCGACTTTCATGAACTTCATGGCATCGTGACCGAAGCGTGGGGTCCTATCGCCCGTGGAGCGGTTGAAAATGACCCGCTTCTCGTAATGCTGGCCAACAACTACGGCCGGACTCCTGCGCAGATGGCGCTCCGCTGGGAAATCCAACACGGCATCGTCACGATTCCGAAGTCGGCAACGTTGTCACGGATCCAATCGAACTTCGATGTGTTCGACTTCACCATTAGCGAAGATGACATGGCGATGATTGATGCGATCGATCGCGAAGACGGCCGCTTTGGTCCGCTTCCTTCTGAACTGAACTAAACGAACCTTCGTTACTTGCCCTGAAAATTAGGGGTGCGCTTTTCGGCGAATGCTTTCATGCCTTCTTTGGCATCTTCCGAGCGCATGACTGGCGAAACGAAACCGATCTCGATTGGCTGAGCTTCAGCTTCAGGAAGCCAACCCGTGGCGATGGCCGACGCCTTCGCCGCTTTGACGGCAAGGGGACCATTGGCGCAAATGACGTCGGCGATTTCACGAGCCTTCGCCATACCTGCGCCGCTCGGGGCGATGTGGCTTACGAGCCCCCAGCGAAGTGCTTCTTCGGCATCGAGCACGCGACCGGTGATGAGCATGTCCATCGCGACGGCATAGGGGATCTGTCGCTTCAGGCGCATCGTCGAACCTGCGCCGGCGATGAGTCCGCGCTTCACTTCGGGAACGCCAAACGTGGCGTGTTCCTCGGCGATTCGAATGTCGGTTGCCTGCAACATTTCGCAACCACCGCCCATGCATTGGCCGTTCACGACGGCGATGATCGGTTTCGTACACCAATGGGTGAGGAGCAAACCCTTACCGACGACGCCGGGGTCGTCTTTCAGTCGTTCCTGAATTCGTTTCGCTTCTTCGGTGACCTCGCCTGACATCCAGCCGTCGTTCAAATCGCCGCCGGCGCAGTATGCGACATCACCGGCGCCGGTGAGGATCACACAGCGAATGGAATCATCGGAGTCGGCGAGGTCCCATGCATCGGCGAAGCGCACGAGCATGTCGGGCACCAATGCGTTGCGACGATGCGGTCGATTCATCGTGAGGACGAGTACTGGTCCTTCGCGTTCAACAAGAAGGCTCGGTGCAGTGGTTTCAGTCATGGGTTCCCCTTTGGTGCAAGTGTCGCTAGAGCGATTTACGTTCGACTTTTCCAAGTGAAGTGCGTGGAAGGGCATCGAGAAACTCAATGCGTCGTGGCGCACAGTATGCAGGAAGTGTCTGTTTCACGTGGTCTCTGAGTTCGTCGAGTGTCGGCGGTGCTGATTGATCGGACGCCACGACGATGGCGGTGACGATATGGCCCCATTCGCTGTCAGGTCTTCCGACGATGGCTACTTCATTGACCGATGACAGCGTGGAAATCGATTCCTCGACTGGTGCGGGCCATATCTTTTCGCCGCCGGAAATAATGAGGTCGCCACGACGACCGTGCACGACGAGTCGACCATCCACAAGTTCGCCGGCGTCGTTCGTGGGGAACCAACCGTCGGAGGTTCGAGGGTCGGTGCCATCTCGGTAGCAACGCAACAACATGTCGCCGCGAACCTGGATCTCACTGTCGATGATTCGAAGTTCGACGCCCGGGAGGATGTCGCCATCGAACACAACAGCGCTGCCGGTTTCGGTCATGCCGTAACTCGCCCGGCAATTGTCAGGAAGATTCTCGGGCGATGCTTGTCCGCCAACAATGATGCGGCGGAAGAGACTTGGATCAACGCGGGCAAGTGTGGTTGGAACGAGCGAGGTCAGCGTCGCTCCTTCTCGGGCCGCGTTCTCTACTGCTTCGGTGTCGAAGCGGTCGTGAACCACGAGTGGAATCGCAAATGTTCGCGACCGCACCACGATTGCGAGGCCGGCGATATGGGTGAGCGGAAGGCAGCACAACCAGCGATCAGTTGAAACATCGACGCCAAGTGCATTCGAAGTTGATCGTGCTGATGCCTCGAGCGACGCGTGGGTGTGCACGACGCCCTTCGGCGTTCCGGTGCTTCCTGAGGTGGCGATGACGAGGGCATCGCCAGCGTCGACCTGACGGCCGTTGAGATGCTGTTCGGTGCCATCGGCCTCGACGAGCCGAGTGGGGGCGAGCGCAGCAATGAGGGCGGCTCGGGCCGCATCAGGGAGGCGAGGGTCGAGGGGCATCGCCGCATCGCCGCGTTCCCAGATTTGCGACAGGGTCTCGACAAAGCCCTGACCGGTTTGGGCGATCGCCACTAATTCCTGCATTGCGATGAGGCTAGGCCTCAGATTCGGCGGGCTTGGCCTCCACCGGCCACACTTGCCGCCTATGAAGGACTGGATTGCTGGAGCCCGACCCCGAACCCTGCCTGCGGCTCTTGTGCCTGTGCTTGTCGGAACCGCAGCTGCGGCCGGCATGAATGGCGACACCAATGCATTGAAGGGCCTGATCATCTGGCGCTTCGTTGCTGCCCTCGTGGTGTCACTCGCTCTGCAGGTCGGCGTGAACTACGCCAATGACTATTCCGATGGGATCCGCGGAACCGATGCCGATCGCGTCGGGCCCATGCGACTCACGGGGTCCGGGCGCAAGAAGGCGAGCGCAGTGAAGCGCGCTGCATTTCTTTCCTTCGGTGTCGCTGCAGTCGCAGGTCTCGGACTCGCGGCGGCCACGAGTTGGTGGTTGATTGCCGTTGGCCTAGTGGCGATCGCTGCCGCGTGGTTCTACACAGGTGGACCACGCCCGTATGGCTATGCCGGTTTGGGCGAAGTGTTCGTGTTCGTGTTCTTTGGAATTGTGGCAACAACCGGTTCGGCATTTGTGCAGATCGAACGAATTACGCCACTCACTCTTCTCGTTTCGATTCCGGTCGGGCTTTTTGCGACGGCGTTACTCGTAGTGAACAACCTTCGAGATATTCCGGGTGACACCGAATCAGGAAAGCGCACACTTGCTGTTCGCCTCGGCGATAAGCGCACGCGCATCTTCTACATCGTGCTCGTTGTGCTGCCGTTCATCACGGTGCCGTTCTTGTGCGGTCTTTCGCAACGGCCCGCAGGAGCGCTCTCTATGTTTGCGGTTCTTCTTGCGCGCAAGCCGGTGCAACGCGTGATCGAAGGCGCCCGAGGCCCGGCCCTGATTCCGGTGCTCGGTGCTACAGGAAAGATTCAGCTGGCCTTCGGCGTATTGATCTCCGCCGGATTGTTCATCGGCGGCTGATTACAGCGTCCCTGAAAGCCAGTTGGTAATTGCCGATGCGGTTGCCGCCGGATTTTCTAAATGTGCGCTGTGGCCAGCGTTGTCGATGAGTTGCATCGACGCATTTGTCCCGATCGAGTCGACGAGTTCGCGGCCGAGTTGTGTGAATTTGTCGTCGTTCGCACCAGCGATGACAAGTACGGGCATGTTGAGTTCGCCGAGGCGATCCCACAACGGTTCTTGCGTTCCTGTTCCGCACAGCCTCAAACTCGATGCCAAACCAGACGCCGAATTCGTGGCACGAAGTTCGCGCAACGATTGTTCAGCAGCGAGCGATGCAAACAATGGCTGTGAAAGCCACTCGTCGAGAAAGGCGTTGACGCCGATGTCTTCGAGGTGATCAGCAAGCGCTTCATCAGCAGCTCGGCGTTGTCTGCGTTCCTCATCGCTCACAAGCCCGCCAGTGGCTCCGATCACCACGAGGCGTTGGACGAGTTCGGGATGCGCCAGTGCGAGGTGGAGGGCGACTCGGCCGCCCAACGAGTAGCCGACGACGATGCTCGGAGCCAGCGTGGTAGCGAGCAACTCGGCAGTTTGCGGAATGTTTGTGCGCACCTCGGTCGACCCGCCATGGCCTGGAAGATCCACCGCCACGATCTGATGAGAAGCGGCGAGAGTGTCGGCGAAGGTTCCCCAGCAGCCCGCGGTTTGGGTGAAACCGTGGAGCAGCGAGATCGGAGCGGCGTCGGTGGCTCCGAACCGAATGCTCGAGAGTTGGGGAGAAGTCACCCTCTCAGCGTAGAGGTCGGGCCGGCGCGGACCGTAGGCTGAGGTCATGGCAGATGAGGACAACGGCGTACTCAACGCAACCTTTTGCGCCACCCTCGTCGACGAGTGGGTTCGGAATGGGCTGACCGATGCCGTGGTGTGTCCGGGTTCGCGCTCGACACCAATGGCGGTCGCACTCGTGACGGACGGTCGCGTGCGCGTGCGCGTGCACGTGCATCACGATGAACGGTCGGGTTCGTTCATGGCCCTCGGACTTGCTCGAGCCACGGGCCGAGCAGCGATGGTGCTCTCGACGAGTGGAACTGCCGCCGTCGAATATCATCCTGCGGTCGTCG
>Ga0114960_10000862_pt1 | contig 24971 bp, 34 predicted proteins | sample C_130625_MF_Meta_FD_92637 | JGI IMG/M metagenome (GOLD analysis project Ga0114960, IMG submission 92637) | Freshwater microbial communities from Lake Croche, Canada to study carbon cycling - C_130625_MF_MetaG | ecosystem: Environmental > Aquatic > Freshwater > Lake | place: Lake Croche, Canada... | reverse complement strand
TAATGCTGCTGCTGTTTGGTCAGCGGTACTTCCCGAGTGGTGTACAGCATCTCTGGTAGGTCAAGGCACTCCTCCTTCGTGAACCTGATGGCGGGTTGCAGCACATTGAACACGGTGTCTCGCGCAGTGCGCTTCGGAGCCCACTTGAACTGCGATATCTTGTACATGACCTGATCCCGAAAGGCCCCCGCGAATCTTGGCACAGAGGCAGGGTTCACCAGCTTGGCTAGCCCATACGCATCAACGGGGGACTGCGAGGCTGGTGTCCCTGTCATGAGCCATAGGCGGGTGTTGGCCTTGACCAGAGTGTTGAGCGCCTTCCATCGGTCTGTGCTTGTGGACTTGATTGCGGTTGCCTCGTCCACGATGATGAGGTCGAACCCGGCTAAAGAAAGCTCTTCGCGTACTACCTTAACTCCGTCGAAGTTGATGATGACGAACTCGTAGTCCCCGTTGACGATCCGTATTCGCTTGTGGCGATCCCCCGTTGCAATAGCCACCGTGCGGTGCATGACCGTCTTGAACAAGTCTGAGCGCCATGCGGTGTCCATGATTGACACAGGGCACACGATGAGTACGCGCTTGATTTCGCCTTGGCGCATGAGGTAGTCTGCCGCCCATGCCGCCGCGCTTGTCTTGCCTGTCCCTGCCTCGGATAGCACCAAGCAGCGGGGGTGTGTAACCAAGAAGGCTGCGGTTGTCCGCTGATGGTCGAAGGGCGTGTAGACCCCGGGCCACTTGTACCTTGCCGTGATGGGCTGGGGCACATCCTTGATCTGCAAATTGCGTAGCAGCTTGGTCTCTTGGTAGCCCCAGTTGACTAGGACTTGTGCCATGTCTCCTTTACGGGCAAGCACCTTGCTCTTCGGTATCAAGGCAGTGATCTGGTCTGCCTTTCGCGTCACGAACTGCAACGCTTTGTTGTCAATTATTTGCACGGATTTTTCTTTCAAAAACGAGAAAAGCACGGTAGGGTTAACTACCGTGCAAGAACTAACAATGACAACCAAGTGCCCCGGGGTGGCATACCCCAAGGCAACACCATCCTACATCACTTTTTCGATTCGCGCTTACTTATTTGCGACTTCATTGCCCCCGTTTTGGTGCGGGAGAAGCTGCGGTTAGCCCCCTCAGTAGCAGCCTGTAGGTTGCCGAGCCCGGACTTCCCTCCCTTGGACAACGCCTTCTTGTGGTCTACATCCATCGTGTCGGGTAGTGTACCGTTGGCCTTCTCGTAGGCCCGTCTGGCCTTGTGGCGTTCAGACTGCGCGGCGAGTTGTGCGGGTGTGCCTTGGTAGTTGCGATACTCCTCGGCGTAATTGCGTGGCTTTGCCATACAAGCTCCTATCTATGTTCACATGCCTCTTTGGTCAGAGGGCAAAAGTTACACAAGCCGCTGGGTTTAGCGTTCCACACGCCTAGCTCTACGGCATCCTCAATCATGCTGGCGTGTCCCGCCCACTTGGAGAAAATCTCCGGTAGCTGGGCACGGTTGTACTCAGCCTTCACAATGTCGTTGGCAACGACAAATATCAGCAGCCCCTTAACCTTGTCGATCTTGGGGTAGTTCGACATGACCATCGCTGCCATAAGCTCAAGCTGATCGGTGTCTGCAAAGCGGCTCGACTTGCCTGTTTTGTAATCACCTACCCGGGCTACACCGTGGTCATGGTTAAGCGCAAGGTAGTCGGGCACTCCCCGGAACCACACATCCTTGGCGAAGAACTCGCAAGGGGAGAAGTCCCGCCTGATGCCTAGCTTTAGTTCACACTTAATCTCCCCGGCAACCTTGGATAGCGGCTCCACGAACCGCTGGTACTGCCGGAGGTTTTCAGGCAGGGGGATGCCGTTCTGTATGTAATGCTCAAACGCCTTATGCACCCGCTCCCCATACAGGATTGCTTCGGTGGCTTGCGACTTGTATTTCTTGAGGATGCGCACCTCATGGTAGCGGCGTTGGCATCCCAAATAATCCTTGATCGAACTGTATGAATGTGCTAGTGCCATAGGAGATGTATAGGAGTTTGTATCCCCGAGTCTATCAGTTAACAGTCTCCATAAGAAGCCCCCATACCAGATTCACAGGCAAGTGGCAACCCCTGCGCCCACTTGGGTCTCCAAGACATGCAAGCCTCAACAAACGCCCGGGCCTCATTAGCCTCGGCTTTCTTGGCAATAATCGCCACGGAGTCATGCACGGTAAGGACAACCTTGTACCGCTTGGCTATCCGCAGCATCTGCTCCCCCACCACTATCCTAGCTACAGCCTGCGTGAAGTTCTCTACTGCCTTGCCGCCGTATACATGGACGGGCAACCCCTTGGACTGGTACACCCATTGCTGCTTCTCTTCCTGTGGAGTTCTATGTATGATCCGCCTGAGTTCTGGGTACTGGATGAACAGTCCATTGGGTAACGACAGGCCCTTCCCCGGAACCGCCCGTATGAGTCCGGGCACATCTACGGGCATACCTACGCCCAAGGCTAAGGATCGTAGGGACGCCTCGGCCTTCTTCCAAAGCTGCGGAATCCGAAAATAGGTAGCCCGGTAGGTGTCGATGATGCGCTTGGCCTCGACATCGGTAACCTCCACCCCCGCCTGAGTCTTGAGGAAGAGCTTCAACTTGGCGTGGCCGACCCCATACCCTGCACCGAGGATCACAACCTTGCCTACCTGTCGTTGTATATTGTCTACCTGTGCCATAGGTATGTTGTAGATGCGGGTTGCCATCAACTTGTACACATCCTCCTTACGCTCAAACGCCGCAAGCAAGTCATCCTGCCCAGCCATCCATGCAAGGGTTCGCGCTTCGATCTGCGCGGAATCGCAGTCGATAACCACATATCCCTCGGGGGCCATGATGGCCCGTTTGATCTTGCCTGCGTTGGGGTTCTTAGGGTTCGATGTAAGGTTCTGCAAGTTAACGGCGTCTTGCCCCGACCACCGCCCTGAGTGGGCTCCGTAATACCGTAGGGGTATGGGGAACGCGCCACGGTACGACATCTCAATGAACCGCTGCGTCCGGGTCTCCTCAATCGTAGTCTTATTGCCCAGCCTTGCAGCCATAAGCCCTTGGATACGATCATCATCGTGGCTCTCCAGCGCCTTGAACCCCTCGTCAGTCTTGGCGAAGGCATACGCCTCCTTGCCCGTAGTAAGGCTAATCTTCATCGGCGGCTCGACATGAAACCTACGCAGCAAGTCCGCAAACTTATCGTTGGACATGAGCAGCTTCTTGATACCCTCAACCCCCTCGGTAAACACCGCATGAACAAAGTCCGGGTCAGCATCGGCCAGCATCATATCCCGCACATCATCCAGCAACGTAGCCTTGCGTTCCTTCACCCCCGCAAGGTGAACCTCAAGCTGGGCACGATCTAATATTAGAACGGGTTCGATGAACATACGCAGGGTCAGGTCGATTAGCTCTAGCTCCTGCCGGGGGAACCCCATACCCATATACAGATCGAACAGCGTCTTGGTAAGCTCGACATCGTTCTTGCAATACTCGCCGTACTTGGCTAGCGCCTCGGGTGTGAAGTCCGCATAGCGTTTGTTGATAGCCGCCACCACCTCGTCCCCCTTGACCCCCACCCCATGACGCTTGGCTTGCGCGTCGAGGCTATGTGACCTATCGTGAGGAAACAGGGCGCGAGACATACCCAGCGTGTCGAGCCAGCCCTTCGGGTTTACGTTGTAGTGCCAGCTAAGTACCGCACCGTCGAAGGCTGTGTTCTGGCAGAGGATGAACGTGTCTGTCCAGTCTACCGATGCCAAGTAATCCTTCACCTCGGGCTGTGGATACCAGATTGTCGGGCCCGTACCTAGCTTGATGCCCATGCCGATCACTTCAAACTGCGGGTCTTTTACATACGCTTCAGTAGTTAGCTTGGAGAACCCTATCTCCCGGCTATAGAACGATTCTAGGTCTAGGGTTACTATCATTTACTGATGATGTAGGCGAGAGTTTCAGGGAGGGAGGCTAGGCCAGCTTCGTTAATCAGCAGGGCTGTCCCCCCTGCGGAAGCAATGGCATCTAACTCCCTGTCCTGCAACGCGGTGGTCTTGCCGTTACCCGCCTTGCATTCAATGGCGAGGAAGAATCCCTTGATGCAGCAGATGATGTCCGGTATCCCAACGCGCCCATACCCATTAGACGCTGGGGAGAAATGGTATACCTTGTGAGCGTCCAGTATCTTCTTAACGGCAGCTTTAACTTTTGCTTCGGGTGTCATTGAAGTCCTTGGTGTAATAGGTGAGGGGGAAATGTAGATTCTGCGCCCCCTCAAGCCGCAGTGGGAGGGATAACGGGGGGTATTCGTGCAAGGCTAGGGCCCCCAGTTATCGGCAACTTATGTTCGCATCTACAAGGCTTGCATAGGTCACCCAGTATGTATCCCTAGCCCTTGTTTGTGTCTTTCCGTATCAGCGCACGGTACGCCTCAATCGCATCCTTTCGCTCACATTGCAACTGCTGGATCAGGTCATGCTGCATCTGCAACTGTAGGTAGGCTTCATGGGCGAAGTTCGCCAATGTCTGCGCGTTCCACGCCGCAAAGTTAGGGGGGCTACTCATAGGAACTTTTATGTAGTGTAGTCAGTTGAGTCTTTGCCTTGCTCAGGGCGCTTGCTTCTATCTGTCGTACTCTCTCTTTGGTGAGGTCAATCTTATCGCCAATCTCATCTAAGGTATGTTCTTCGATTCCACCAAGACCGAACCGAAGCCTTAACACGCTCTGTCTACGAGGGGAAATTGTCTCCAGCGCAGCCTCAACCTGAGCCACCAACTCCTTACGAAAGACAATATCCTCCAGAGACAACGTGGTGTCTACTCCACCTACCGTACCCATGCCAAGCCCCAACGCAGCCCGTACCCCATGCGCGTCAATGGCTACGCAGGTTGTGTTGCGCTTTAGCTCAAGGGTAAGTTGCTCCTCTGTCCACAGATCAGTAGGCGATAGGCAAAGCTCTTCCATTAGCTGTGTGGCTGTTGGAGTGAATGACCCGCGCCTTCCTATTGGGGGTTCCTTCAAGGCTACTAGCGCCCGTAACCCTCTAAAGCTGAACCCCGTCCCCCGGCAGAACGCCGCAAGGCTTTTGTACCCCGCCTTCTCTATGGCACTCATGATAAGGTTGTTGCTGACGCTAACCTTGACGCGGTACTCGTTCATAGCAGTGCATCCCCAACACGCTTCCTCATGGCTTCCCTATGCATCTTCTCCAGCAGCTTTGGGTCGGCGCGTTGGAAGGGGTCGGTGAAGTCGAGTAGCTTCTTTACTTTCCTCCGTACCCGCTTTGGTTTGGTAGGAGTCACGGGTTCTTGCATGGTTCTGTTCCTTTTGTTTGTTGATTGCTTCGTTGATCCTTGCCCGTAGCCACTTGCTACCACCCAACCGCAGGAACATGATGTGCTGCTCCTCGGTCAGTCTGGCGCTCATGTCGGGGGCAATGTATCGTGGGCGTCCACCTGTCAAATCACTTTTTGGGCGCATCACGGGCTTTTATCATTGCGTCTGCCATGAGATACGCATAGCCAGCAATAATGTGCATGACATCAGCGTCATCCTTGGGGTTGCTATTGGTGCTACTTATGAATTCTTGCATAGCTGCTGTTGCAAAGTAATCCCGCAGGGTTATCTCAGATATGGGTGGGTTCATTTGCTTCTCTTTTCTCGTAGTCTGCGAGGTACTGCGCACCCTTCATGGTCAGCGTCCACACTAGGCACTTTGCTCCTGATGGGGCGAACCGCTTCAACTTGTTACCGTCCGCATCACGCAGAACCGAGACCAGCCCAACATCACGGCAGTCCCCTCGCCGTTTGCCTATACTGTTTTGTTGCAGGCGTGTTATGGCTGAAAGTTCGTAGTCTGTGCAGGGGCCGTAGACGCGCAGCGCACGTAACGCTGTAATGCAATGTTTGGTTGCATTGAACTTCGCCATGTCCGCTGCGGCATAGGAAGTTTCTGGGTCACCAGCCCGTACAGCCGGGGCGGGGAACGTCAATTCAATCTCTCGGATCATTTCGTTTCTCCTTTAATGCCGTGTGCCTCTTCTACCAGCCGGACGTACCGGGTCATCCACTCGCCCCAGCGGCGCTTGATTTCTGCGTCAGGAATTGGCGTTAGCTGTTGCCAGTCTGTCTTTGCCAGCGCGTGGTTCAGCCGCCTGTCCAACTCGTCAAAGGCTTCGTCTTCAGTCATGTGTTCTTCTCCTCAATACCGTAGAACCAATTATCATCAGCGGCCCACTTGCGCGTACCGTCCACAGTCCACAATGTTTTCGCTGCTTGGAAGTCTGGGAACTTTGTCTCGGCAGGTATGAGACTTTGGTCGTACCACAAGCAGCGATTATTTGGCTGCGTGGCAAACTGCCCGTTGTCTAGCTTGATAAAGTTAAAACTCTTATGCTCCTCGGCTTGCTCGGTAAACCCAGTATCAATATCCAATCCATCGGCGCAGAAGTCCACCGTGAACAGGTACTTGCCAAAATGCCATCGCTTGTCTTTACCCAAGAACTTTACACCAAGGTTGCGTAGACCAATCTTTTCTATGATGGTAAACCTGTAGCCCATGCAGTCCCACAATTGCAACGTGTCAACGGGTAGGTTGCCAGCTTTTTCGTGCCACACATATGCATGGATGGGCAGCTTATCGTACAGCGCACCGTAAGCTGGCAGCAGCGACTCAATCCTAAACACTTGCCCACGCAATGCTTTGAGGCTTACCCAGATGGCAGGTTCTAACTCGCCGTGACCCTTTTCGTCGTTGTATAGAAACTCACGCTTCACAAAACATTTAATCGGCGGCAGCGATGCCACTATGTAACTCATGTGTTCTTCTCCTTCAGCTTGTCCTGAATCTGATCCATCAGCTTGCGGGTATACCCCTTTACAGGCGTGTCACCCCATGATCCTACGATTTCTTTAATCTCATCGTCGGTTAGGTTGACCCATTCACGCTGCGCCATTTTGTTGACCGCCTTGTCTACGCTGGTCTTCATCTGGTGCTGTGCGCCATCAACGAACCCTCGTTCATAGTCTGGCCCTTGGTCAAGTTTCGGTGGCGTCCCCGGTGGGTTCAGGCGGTCAAATATCTTCTTGCCCCGTTCAAAGAATTCTTTGTCTTTCCCGGTGCTGTTGTCTTTCATCTCAACCCCCAAAAGTAACCCGACAAAAAGCCAATGGCGAACACCAGCGCAAACACGCCGACGATAGCCAGCCCTGTGCGTACAACGCCAACCATTGTGTCGGTGTAGGAGTGTTCAAACCCCATTGGGAAAGAGTCCTTCTTCAGGTACTTGTAGTCCCAATCACTCATGATTTCCTCCTTGAAATGTCTGTTAGTTCTGCCATCCATCTATCGAACAACGCTTGGGTCATCATCTGGGAATGCGCCCCGTCCCAATGCTCGGTGAAAGCGTTACCAAAACTCTTAGGGGTTCCGTCCTCCCAATCGTTGAGCATCTGCTCTTCCTCATCCATTTCGTCAGTCATGTTCGCCCCTGCTTTGTATGGTTAGATGATCCATCGCCCCGGGTCTTACCGGGGTAGCCCAATCGGTCTTGTAGGTCTGCCCATCCGTGATGTGGTTGAATGTCAGCGGCGGAGCCTCGCCTTCCCGCTTTGGGCGTGGCTCAAACTTGCCCCGGAACATCGCCAGCATGGACTTCTGACTCAGTTTTATCTCGCTCATGTAAGTCTCTCCACAGGGGTAGCCAGTAGCCACTTGTCGCCAAGGAACCGCACGGACTTTATCCATTGGCGCATGTTATGCCTGTTAGTGTGCCTCGGAGAGAGGGGATTGCTAAAGTGCTTGCGCACCCGGGTCAGCATATGGATGTTCATGCCAGCCACCCACGCAGCGTAGCTTTTACCTTCTGCACAAGCGTCAATGGAGTCGGCGCTACTTCTACACGCAGCGGGGGGTGACTCCACAATGTAGCGCGTACCGGAACCGCCAAGCTAGCAAGACCCATCGTCATACTCTTCTGCACAAACCGAACATAGGTCGTATTGGTGTTGAGTTGTAGAGCAATCTCTTTGTAGTCCAGCGTCCCTAACCGCGTCAGCTTGCGAATCTTGGCTGCGATGGAGCGGGAATGTGGGCGCTTCTTCGGCTTGCGATTGACTACCGGAGTCAGGGCTTGTTTGGTGAGGGCTTTGGTTGCCTTGAGTGCCTTGGTCATTTCAGTCATGTCATAGTTCTTTCTAATATTAGATGCGGTCATATAAAACGGCGGCTAGGTTAGGGGCCGTCCATCCTTGCGGTTTAAGAATCTTTCCATCTTCTCGTTTAGTTACCTTCCCGGTCTTGGGATTTATCTTGGCGAAGTTTGACCGTATAACTTCTTCCCAACCCTCCACCATCGGCCAGCCCCGAGATAGCCCATAGCCTATTACGACTACGAGAATATCCAGCACCGCGTCGAAGGCTTCCACCTCATCCCCTTCAACAAGGGCAGTCTCAAGCTCCCTCCCCTCTTCCTCCAATAAGTTTAGGTACAGGCAGGACTGCTCCATATTGTCCTCGGCGGTAGTCTGCCCACACGCTTTCATGAACGCAGCTTGGTCATGGAATACGGACTGCGGTTGTTGTCGCATGTCCAGTCGTTCGCTCAACGCTTTTACGAGTCCGGTGTGCCCATCGGCTTGTCGTATGAGTTCGCTGTCGGATAAGTTTTCATAAATCATTTATTTCCTAGAGTTAAATGTTTCAGGGTTAAAGTCTATAAATTCAGTAAGATTATTCTCCTTGTCTGTCCTAAACCAAACGATTAAGTCTGGCGGTGGCTTGGGGATTTTCCGCACATGGCCCCCCACGATAGCAACATTGACGATTAGGGTAAGCCACTCGGGGCGAGATGCCACATCTTTAGCCCTAGAAAATTGTTGTCCACCCCGCCAAGTGCGCAAGACATACCCCCCATCGCGTTCCTCGTATCGGTGGTCGCACATGTTGTCATCTCGTATTGCCATATCTGCCTGTATAGTTTGTAAAGAGTCGGCAAGCCCACGCGCCCGGGTTTCGGGCGAGGAACTATCACTCGTCACCAAGCCCCCAATCAAAGCCGCTCAGGATGGAGTCCACCTTCTTTTTGGTCTCTATGCGAGTGCTGTCCTCCTCACGCAGTTCCTTGGGCGTCACATCGGTCAGGGCATCCAACAGCAAGCGCCTAGCCCGGTCAAGGTCGCGGTCATTGGTCACATTGAACGAGGTAAGCAAGTCACATAGCTCCTCTGCATTAGTCACCAGCGTATCGTGGAACTTGCGCTTCTTGCCATCCTCATCGACGGTCAAGCGGTCACTCATGTTGGTCAGCACCTTATGCAAGCGAGTCCACGCATCTTGGTTGGCCTGCGCTAGCATCGTCGCTGCCTTGGCCTCGTACTGGGTAATCAAGTCATGCTGCACCTCGCTCTCAATGTCCAGTCGGAAGTCGCCTGATGTTGCCATCGGGGAGATGGAAGTCTCCATAGAGAATCGGCTTGCTACCTGCTCACTTGCTAGGTACTCGGCACGGTCAAACAGCGTACCCAATTGGAACGCAGCAGCAGCCACCAGCGTATCGTACTTAACCAAGAACTTGTCAACCAGAACCTTGAACTCCGTCCTGTACTCATTCATCGTTTTGGTGTAGATCAGCAGCAACTTGGCAGGCAGTAGACGCTGGCCGTTATCCGACCACGGCATCGTGAGGCGATAGTGTTCCGCCCTAGCCCGGGCTTGGAACTTGGTGATAGCGTCAAGCTCCACGCACTCAGCGAACAGAGACTTGTACACGGACGCAGCCTTCTTGGAGTTGGCCCCCTTGGATGCGGTGACCTCTGCCTGTGTGGCACGGTCTTGCTTACGCCCCGAATAGACGGAGATGTTGAGGTCTACGAGCATACCTGCACGAGCTACGCCAGCGATTTGATTAGCCATAATGTGTCCTTGAGGTTGATGTTAAGAGGGAAAACTTACACGGAACTTTCAGCTTGCAGCTTTGTTACAAGCACCATCGCGTCATACTCGTCCGTACACATCACCGTTATACGGAAGCACTCACGCATGTCATAAGGGACGATCAAGGGCAGGTAGTCGGTGTTGCCTGTCACCTTGTTCTTCCCCATGTACTTGCTCTCAAGCTTTTCGCTGCCATACAGCGCGGTAGTGATAGCCTGCAACTGATCGGCGTTGAGCAGAAGCTTAGTCCCGCTGATATCCAAAATGAATTTCATACTGATTCCTATCTAATGTTAGATGCCGAGATGAACGGTAGTCCCATACGGGGCCTTGAGCGTGGTGGTCAGCGCCCACAAGGTAGGCCAAGTGCTAGTGCCCCAGTCGCCTACATGCCCATCGCTGAACTGCACGATGGCTTGCGGGTTGATATGCTTCTCGCGCAGGTAGTCGAACAGCACCTCACCACGAGTACCCCCGCCACCCTTGGGCTTGAGTTGCTGGACAGCGAACTGCCCCTCTTCGAATGTCTGATGCCCTGCAACCCGTGTATCCCAATAGATCACATGAGTCTTGGTAGGCGTTATGTCCTCCACGATGCGCGTAATCTCCGACACGAACCGGGCCATCTCAGCGCCACCGAAGCATGATCCCGATGTATCAAACCCAATGACTAGCTCCGTCATAGTTGCGCCTACGGACGAGGGCATGTACACATCATCGGCCAAGTACCTACGGTTAGGTCTGCGCCATGAAGACTCATCGCGCCCTGCGCATGTCTCGGTGATGAAGTCCCGCAGTACCTTACGCCAATCGATCTTGGGCGTGAGCAGATCACCGAATACCCCATCGGAATCCCCTCCCGCATTGCCCCGCATCTTGCGCTGCACCATCTCGCCGTTACGCATGGCCCGTCCAATCTCTTCGCTACGCGATGCCATCTCATTGGCAGGTACATTGCCGGGGCTATCCCAATCATGCGAGTCAACACCCTCCCCGGCCTCACCCTTACCACTACCCTCGGGCGGCTTGGGCGGCGGGTTCTGCTTGAGCAATTCAAATATCTGACTCACCGACATGCCCCTGTACTGCGGGTCAGGCTGTATCCCTTCCTTGGGCATACGGACAAAGTTCTCGCCCTGATCCAAGTCGATGAGTGAGAGGTTGGTGAAGTGGTCGGCTGCGATGTTGGCAAGCTGGGCATCCTCTTTCCATAAGTCTTTCCACACATACATATGCTGGTATGCCTTGTGTGTAGCCTCATGCAAGACAAGCAGGTTCAACTCCGGTTCACTCAGCTTGCCCACGAAGTCGGGGTTGTACTTGACATTCCACCCATCGGTACAGGCTGTAGGAATCTCCTCGGTTATCTGCACCTCACCACAGGCAAGCAGCCCAGCCCACGCACAGAAGCGGTTGTGCCGCATGATGGACACATGGGACTTCAGGATTCGATCAGACGCTTTCATTGTGTTTCCTTAGTTGTAATTGAGGGTATCTAACATTAGATGGCGGCGGGGTAGTCGGCTTGTGTGCCTTGCCTAGACGGGAAGGGTTCCAATCTTTCTTGAGGACAACGATGGGCCTACCGTTTGCTGTGCGTTCGATGACTAACATGATTAGAAGTACTTGCCGACTTTGGCTGCGGCTGCGCTGAACTTCTGGCACTTGACGGCCATGACTACCTTGGTCTTGTTGCCAGCCAGCGTAGTGATGAACAGTATCCGGGCCTCCACCGAAGTCCATCGTTCTACATAAGTCATAATGGAATCCATGCTCTCCGCGTTAGCACGGCCAGCCAGCATGAACGCCATCAGGAAGTACGCACCAGCACCACCGGGCAGCATGGCCTTGGTGGGGTCAGCGATCACCGCGTTGAACCGGGGCATCTGGTCGGCTAGGTGAATCATCGCATCCATATCCCGGGCAGCAGCAGCGCCTATCGTACCTGCCAGAGCAGGTAGCAGCGCATCACCCAGAGCATCACGGTTCTTGATAAGGTTCCCCGCACTCTCCAATGAACGGAGTGAGCAGAACGCCTTGGTGTTGCCTGTCAGTGGGTTGAATATGTACGGGTTCTTGGACTTGGCATCTATCAGGTCGTACCGTTCAAACACCTGCGGAAACTCCCGGGCAAACGCCATTACCTCGGGAGCGACATTGTTCTCTGCCGCCCAACTAAGCCACTCCTCAACCGCTGGGTTGCCCACATCCAGCACAGTCATGCGGTTGTGCGCTTGGGCAGGGATGTTGTCGCCCACCCCGTCCGTTGCAAGGTTAGTCGTACCGAACACGATACTCCCAATAGGCAGCGTTACATCTCCAATCCGATGCTCTAGTATGACGGGCAGCAGCATGTTCAGCACAGGGCGGGACGCCTTGCCCAACTCATCCAGCATCAGCAGCACAGGGCGGTTCTGCTCCATCCCGATACCGAACCGGGCATTCGGAGCGTAGTTGGTAACCATAGCCTCACGGTCAATGACTGGCATACCGAGGTCGCCAAGGTCGAGATTCGCCACATCAATGTAGCAGGGCAGGTAGTCGGGCATCTCCCGAGCAAGAGTCTTGAGGATGGAGGACTTGCCCACCCCCGGGGCCCCTTGCAGGAGGAAGGTGTTGGTTCCGCCACAGGTACGGATAAGGGTGGCGGCTTGGGCGAGGGATACTTGGAGAGATTTCATTATGGTTCCTTGGTTATGGTTAGGGTTGATCTAATATTAGATGTTATCTACGGAGAACACAGTCGAGTCACGACACTCATACAGGGGAGCCTTGCATATAGCCATAAGCGCAGCCCAGCAAGTTTTGGCCGACCCGGCTTCGGTTACTACATACTCCCGGCTACTCCAATCGTAAGCCCGGCTATATTTATATGTTGCTATAAGTTCCAGCCACCTATCCGCCTTGCTGGGGTCGCTAAGTATTTCCCGCAGGGCTTTAGCGGCCAGTGGCATACGGTTTTTAGGCAAAATCGGTATTGCTAGCGGCGCACAGGTGGAGTGCAGCATGGGCAGCAGCTCCTTGAACACAGCGAACTCCGCCGTTAACTCTTTGCTGTCCGCCTTGTTCATGCGCTTCATGATGAAGGGCCTAGGCTCAGTCAGCATATCGCCTTGCGCATTGAAGGTAATGCTGTCGTAGTATTTTAAGAATTTATTCTTTACGGATATTGTCATCTGCCTCTGGCTCATTATGCTAGCGCCATGCAGCCCGGAGCATTTGAAGCTCAGGAACGGGAGCGCCCCATATATCGCCTCCCTCGTGGTGCATGAGCCGAACCAGCCTGCGGTATCGAACCGCACCGACCCATCGGGGTACGCAGTTATCACATCGGTCTGGTGAAACCGAACACACATACTTCCCTCCCTCTGCACCACCCTGTAGTGGGCCTTGCTGCGCTTACCAGCAGGGGCATCGCCCTTGTTTTCCCCCCTTTTGAAGCTATGCTCGGCAAGGCGGATTTTCAGTCTGTCGTAGGTATTCATATTGTTTCCTTTGGTTGATCTAATATTAGATGGTTGCGGTATGGATCACTTGCACACCACTTAGTTCGCACAGCATTACCGTAATCTCCCATGCTTTCTTTGCTTTGAACTTAACAGCCGCAAGCTGCTGCGCGGCATAGGTGGTGTCTGCCCATACCTCAATGGACTTGCCCCTATAAAAGCATTTGTATCCGTTCATATTAACTCCTTGGGTATCTCTATAGATGCAGAGCGCATCAAATAGGACACGGTTCCCGGAGGTTCCATACCCTACAAGTTGTTATCTGTTATTTATTTTTACTACGATAGGACTCGTCGTTCACGCATATCCCCTTGCGGGTTCGTGTTCCCTGCGGTTGTCATGGTGGTTCCTTCGGGCTAGGCCCGGGGTGTCATACTCCGCGTTAGGTCTGTTACCCCTTTGGGGGCATTGCAGTCCGTCCATTTAGGTAGTGGCTCTTTGCTTTGCATGTCGCTATCGGTACGCTTGACCTTGGCCCACGGTACTTACACCACGACATGCTGAGACTTTTACTTCGGCGTACTAGGTACGCTTGATACTCAACGCCTTTTCACACAGGGAGGGTTCGCAGGGAATGTTTCTTTTGGTTGCCTTTGGGCTTTGTGGACATTCCGATTCATCCTGTTGTTGCTTCTGCCAATGGCAGCGGCGGTTTGCTAGGTGTGCGGTACGATCCATCTAACATTAGATGCTAGTTGGTTAGACATACCACACACTTACAACGATTTTTTAAAGAGCAAGACCCAAGGGGGAAGGGGTGTCTGCCGACTCGGGACGATCCCCAAGTCGATAGGTCTATTGTAGCACATAAACCCTCCTGTGTCAAGCTTTTGGAGGGTGTTCCCGGCAGTTTGCAGGGGGCCGAACCCCCCGCCCGTCTTAGTTCCTGCATCTAATATTAGATGCTCCGAATGTGTCGTTGCCCCGGGATGCGTATCACCTCCAGCGCCCCGCCCGTCACGCGGCGAGTCACGAACACCTTGCCCGATACCGCGCTGTATGCGTGTGCCGCCCGTTGTGCCTTGGCAAGAATCACAGGGTTCTCGGGCGATATCAGCACCCGCTGGCCTATTTCCATGCGCGAGAACGGCCACTTCTGACGCACCACATTGCGCCTAACCTCCAGCCTACGCTGCACAAGCTCCATCTGCTCGGGCGTGAGGTCGGTAATCGTCCCGTACTCCGGGGAAGTTGTGGACTGGGTTGGTGATAGTTCGACGGACAGTTCGATAGCAGCCGCCGTGGATAGGAAGTCATCCTGTTGGGAGTCCTTGCGGTTAGTGGCAAAGGTAACAGCATCCCGCACATCCCCTACCCGCAGCAGCGAGAGCCCCACACCCGCGAAGATGTTCAGGGCCTTGGTGAAGTTCTCCGCCGATCCCGCAAGGGATGTTAGTTCATCGTCATCATTGCCTGCCATAGCACCCGCATAAAGAATGGTTTGCAGCCTAGCAGGAAACTTGTCGAACTCAGGGGGCATGGGCATGAAGGCGCTGTCAGGTATGGGAGTCTCGGTGTCCAGCCCAGAGTGCAGCAGAGCAGCCAGCAGGGGCAGCAGCCTGACCCGGCGAAAGGAGTTGGGGTTGCCTAACATGACGGTCAAGGACTCCAACGAGCCGTTCACGCCTTGCAGGGGGCGCAGGGAAACCCATCCAGATTCGGCAATTTGTTGCAGGTAGACAGCGGGGGAAGTAGCGGAGGAGGTGCGGAAGATGCGTAGATCGTCGAGTGTCATAGAGTCTTTCTTGGTTGCCATCTAATGTTAGATGAGGGTTTTTGGTTGCGGGAGAGCGCATTGTAGCATAAGTTTCTACTTCTAGCGTTTGGTATTATAAGCAGTTGACTTTGGGATTATAAGCAGTTGACTTTGGGATTATATCGACGTAACACGGGCGTAACGGACGCGTAACACAAAGTTGGCGATTGTGAAGTTACGCTCAAAGCCAGCAGTGGCGCGGGTTGGCGAGGTTATTCTAAGTAGCGTAACGGCGTAACGCGTTTTGGCAGTTCATAAGGCTACAGGACTCGTCCCGACCGTTTTAAAGTGTTTGCCGAATTGGGAATGGAGAAGTCTCAACTGTGTCAAGTGGGAGGGGTCGCTGCAAAAATCTGAACCTTTTTCCGCGTTACAGGCAATGGTCATATATATAAACTAATCTAAATCTTTATATATATGGGGTTTTTCTTAATTTTCCGCTGCCGTTCCGGGGCGGTTTCTGCCCTTTTGGGCCCCTTTACTTCTAGTTGTGTTCTGTTTGTATTCTAGTTGTATTCTGTTTAATCCGTAACTTCGCGCACTCATATAGAACAAACTATTTAGTTAATTTTCGTGTTACGCGCCTGTTACGCGCTTTTTCGTGTTACGCGCCTTTTTCGGCCCTTTTGGGCCTGCTTTTAGCCTGCCATCTAACGTTAGATGGCCCCTCCCGTGCCTCCATGCGTCATAGTTCCGCGCCATCTAATCGTTAGATGCGGCCCCTGCGCCCTGCTCGGCAGTTCGGCTCCCCTGCCTGCTGGCTCCCTCTCTCGCGCTCCCGCACACGCTCGCGTACCGTGGACTACTATGACGAAACCCGGAAAATCCGGGCGAGAAAAAACCCGCCGAAGCGGGTTGGTCGGGACAAGGTCGGTCAGACCTTGAATTCCGGGTCGATCTCGATCGCAAGGTCGATTAGCCCTCCCTTGCATTCCAGCAAATTCAGAATCATTGCCTGCTCAATCCCTTTTCTGATTGTAAGAATCAACGCAGCGGTATCGGTGGTGCTTACCTTGCCGGATTTTGTTCCGGCTTTGCCGACCTTTTTAGACCACGGCAATTTCTTGTCGGCATCGTTCTTGATGCCCGGAGTCCATGGGCAATCGAAAAAGAAGGCGCGTTGTGCCCCTTGTGCGTACTCGGTTACCGTCTTGCTTTCTATTTGTCCCATGGCAATATAGTCAACAAACGCATCGCGCACCGCCTGCCCGATTGCCTCGCATGAGGCTTGAATCCGATTTACACCTGATGCCGTTGCGCTGTCGAGATACTGCTGGATCGTGATGACAATCAGCATCGACGCCCTTGCCGACACTTCATCGCAAGTCTCCAACGCTTCCATGATGGAAGCTGCGGCTGCATCGAAAGAAAAATTGAACGATTTCATTTGGAACCTTTTTCGTAGGGCCGGTATCGCTGACACCTGAAAACCCCACAGCCCATAATGTAACCCAGAACCTGTACATTGTCAAGGTCTAATTTTAGATGGGCCGAGACCCACCCCGGGGGCAGGGCCCCTTTTGGCGCTCGGGAGTCCCTCGCGCATTTACACTGAGTGGCATCCAAATCCCCAAGCACCCGTAGCTCCCCTTAACTCTGTCCAACTACCCCCACCCCCTAAAATAAAACACACACCTCAAAATTTTTATAATATAATCTATAGAATCGCCACACCCCGGCTGCGGACAATGCAATTTCCAAGTATCGACACGGACATCCCGTATGCGGACTACCCACCTACGTTTGAAGACCTTCAGGCGCGGGTAGCCGCCGCATTCAATAGCCTTGCTGAAATTGCCGACGAGATAGAGGTTACGGATGAGGACATCGCTGCCGCTCATTCGGTGTTCACGGGGAACAAGAGCCCCACTGCGGTAACACTCTCCTCGCCCGGGACGGTTGTGCATATCAAGGCGATACTGGATGAGTACGACAAGGTGGTTGTGCAGTCTGCTACCCAACTGCGGACGTATGTAACTAACAAGCTGATACTGGACTCCTCCAGCCCAGACCCCCGGGTACGCCTGCGGTGCTATGAGTTGCTGGGCAAGATTTCCGATGTCGGGCTGTTTACGGACAAGACTGAAATCACCATGCGCCATCGGCCTACTGCGGAACTAGAGCAGCTTCTGCGGGAACGGCTTATGCGAACCATCGACCCCGACACCTATAGCGCCCCCACCAACGCCATTACTACAGACTTAGCCGTTATACCTTCCGACAGCCGATCCGATGCGGCTAGCCCTCCATGACAGACTTGGAAGAAGTAAAGCTGCTGCTATCGAACATAAAGAATATGTCCCACGAGGACATGGCGAATACTCTGGCCCTGCTGGAAGAGTTGGAAGAGCGTAAGAGGACTCAGTTAGCTAGGAATGACTTCCTTGCGTTCATCGCTGCCATAGACGGGGCGTACAAGTTCGGGGTTCACCTCAAGCGGCTGGGGGCTCTTCTGACGGAGGTAGAGCAGGGGCTGAAGGATCGGATAGCTGTGTCGATGGCCCCCCGGTTCGGCAAGAGCCAGATGATATCCATTTACTACCCGGCATGGTATTTGGGCAAGCATCCCGACCACAAGATGATTATGGCCTCCCATACGGTTGACTTGGCCGTGGATATGGCCCGTAAGGTGCGTAACCTGATGCAGTCTGCGGAGTACAGGCAGATATTCCCGGGGGTGGCTATTGCGGCTGACGCCAAGGCTGCGGGTAAATGGAATACAACCAAGGGCGGTGAGGTATATGCCACGGGTGTTGGGGGTGCGTTGGCTGGACGGGGGGCTCACCTGATCGTGGTTGACGATCCGCTGTCGGAGCAGGACATAAAGACCGGGAATACCTCCTCGCTGGACGGCGTGTACGAGTGGTTCAGGGCTGGATTGCGGACTCGGTTGATGCCGGGAGGGAAAATCTGCATCCTGCACACCCGCTGGCATCAGCGAGACCTCATCGGAAGGCTTTTAAAGGACGGAATGCTCAACGAGGGAGGGGATCAGTACGAAATGTTTGAATTTCCGGCGATTATTGAGTACCGCAACCCGTATGCGGACTTCCACGACCCCAAATTTGACCCGGAACAGCCCGAATTCATCCAAAAGTCCCTATGGCCTGAGCAGTGGAGCTTGGAATCCCTCCTGCGAACCAAGGCAAGTATGCCTGCGTGGCAGTGGAACGCCCAGTACCAGCAGAATCCCACCGCGCAAGAGGCTGCGATTATCAAACGGGATCATATTAAGTGGTGGATCAAGCCAAACCCGCCCACGGTGGACTTTATTGTGCAGGCTTACGATACTGCACTGACTACCAAGGATCGTTCGGACTATTCCTCGTGCCAAACATGGGGTGTATGGAAGAACGAGGACGGTATAGACAACGTAATCCTGCTAAATAGGGTTAAAGGTAAGTATGAGTTCCCGGAATTGAAGAAAATGGCGCTCCAGCAGGCCGAGGAGTGGAGCCCGGACAGTGTTATTGTGGAAGCTAAGGCCAGCGGACAGCCGCTGATTGATGAGATGCGGCGCTCGGGGATATTCGTGCAGGACTACAGCCCGGGTAAGGGGCAGGATAAGATTGCCCGGGTTAACTCCGTGAGCGATATGTTCGTCAGTGGGCAGATATGGTTCCCGGAAACGGTGTGGGCGACAGAGGTTGTGGAAGAGATACTGGCGTTCCCGTCCGGGGAGCATGACGATGATGTGGACACCATGACCCTAGCACTGATCCGCATTCGCAAGGGAGGGCTGCTGAAACTGTCCTCGGATAAGACTGAGCCGGAAGACTTCCGTGCTGGGCGTAAAGTTGCGTATTATTAAGGGTAGCCATGCAGAAACACACTGGACGGGGGGACTTGGTAGATCGGCTGGCCTCACAGGTTGGCTCCCGGGACTTGGCTATAGAGTTGCTGCGCAAGCGGGGGCAGATGGAAGCTGGGTCGGAGACCCTCACGGCTGCGGGGGAGGCCCGGAACAAGATGACGGCTGAAGAGAGGGCTAAGGATAGGGCTGCAAAACTATCCGGGAAACCCGCCAGCAAATACAATTACAGCGTAAAGACTAACCGCGCCACGCTAAAGCGGGGCTAAAGGACACATTATGGCTACAACCAGTTTCGATAAAGCTCTGAACCAAGCTCCCCTAGGGCTGCAAGACATCATGGGGGATGATCTTGATAGCGGCCCTGACATGGAGATTGAGATAGAGAACCCAGACCGTGTAACGATGTCGGACGGTAGTGTAGAGATTACTCTGATCCCTGACGGGGAGGAGGGTGGGTTTGATGAGAACCTTGCCGAGACCATGGACAAGGGGGAGCTTCAGAGCATAGCGTCAGAACTGATTGCTCTGGTGGATGCGGATATTAACTCCCGCAAGGACTGGGTTGAAGCGTATGTCAAGGGGCTAGAGGTTCTGGGCATGAAGTACGACGAGCGGACAGAGCCTTGGAACGGAGCCTGCGGGGTGTATTCCACCGTGCTTACTGAGGCGGCAATCAGGTTCCAAGCTGAGATGGTTATGGAGACTTTTCCGGCTCAAGGGCCAGTTAAGACGCAGATCATTGGGGTAATTGACAAGGACAAGGAGGATGCCGCCTCCCGTGTTCAGGAGGACATGAATTATCAGATTCTGGAATTGATGCCTGAGTACCGCCCAGAGCATGAGAAGATGCTGTTTAACCTTGGGTTGAGCGGTGCGGGATTTAAAAAGGTGTATTTTGATCCCGCGCTAGGTCGGCAGATAGCTCTGTTTATCCCGGCTGAAGAGATGATTATTCCCTACGGCGCGTCGAGTGCCCAGACCTCAGAGCGGGTTACGCACATGATGCGTAAGACTGAGAACGAGATTAGGAAGCTGCAAGTAGCTGGGTTTTACTGCGATGTAGACCTCGGCGATCCGGTACACATCACAACCGATGTAGAGAAGAAGAAAGCCGAAGAGCAGGGCTATAGCGTTACCGATGATGATAGGTTTCAGCTACTGGAAATCCATGTGGACTGGGACTTGCCGGGGTATGAGGACGAGGATGGTATCGCCCTGCCGTATGTTATTACGATTGAGCAGGGAACCAATACGGTTCTGGCAATCCGCCGCAACTGGGAGGAAGACGATCCCAAGAGACTCAAGCGCCAGCACTTTGTCCAATACACCTATATTCCCGGTTTTGGAGCTTATGGATTTGGTCTGATCCATCTCATCGGTGGGTACGCCCGTGCGGGTACGAGTCTCATCAGGCAGCTAGTGGACGCAGGATCACTGGCAAATCTACCCGGTGGTCTTAAGTCTAGGGGACTGCGGATCAAGGGTGATGACACTCCGATAGCTCCGGGCGAGTTTCGGGACGTAGATGTGGCTTCGGGCACAGTGCGTGACAACATTATGCCCCTTCCGTACAAGGAGCCAAGTCAGACTCTGCTTGCCCTGCTGAACCAGATTACGGATGAAGCCCGTAGGCTGGGGGCCATCTCTGACATGAACATCAGCGATATGTCGGGCAACTCTCCGGTAGGGACTACGCTGGCGCTGCTGGAGCGCACCCTGAAGACGATGAGTGCGGTGCAGGCACGGGTTCATGCGTCGATGAAGCAGGAGTTCAAGCTACTGGCCGCAATCATTCGGGACAATGCTCCTGATGAGTATCAGTATCAGCCGACAAGTGGAGACCGCAGGGCCAAGCGCGATGACTACGATTTGGTCGAGGTAATCCCGGTCAGTGACCCTAACAGCGCGACGATGGCGCAGCGGATCATGCAGTATCAAGCTGCGATTCAGTTGGCCCAAGGCGCTCCGCAGATTTACGACTTGCCCCAGCTACACAGGCAGATGCTGGAGGTTCTGGGGATTAAGAACGCTGAGAAACTTGTGCCGATTGAAGATGACATGAACCCTCGTGATCCAGTATCGGAGAACATGGCGTTCCTTACGGGCAAGCCCACTAAAGCGTTCATCTACCAAGACCATGACGCCCACATTGCTGTACATACGTCGATGATGCAAGACCCGTTGCTGATGGCGCAGATTGGGCAGAGTCCGCAGGCTCAGAAGATGCAGGCCGAGATTATGGCCCATGTGTCAGAGCATCTAGCGTTTGCATATCGTAAGAAGGTGGAGGAGCAGCTTGGTGTACCGATGCCGCCGCCGAATGAAGACTTGCCGCCTGATGCAGAGGTAGCTCTAGCTCGTGTGGTTGCGATGGCTGCACAACAGGTTCTAGCTGAGAGCAAGGGGCAAGCACAGCAAGCACAAGCCCAGCAGCAGGCACAAGACCCGCTGGTACAGATGCAGCAGCAAGAGTTGCAGATTAAGGGCCAAGAAGCCGCTACCAAGGCTAAGAAGGTGGATGGAGACTTGGCTATTAAGCAGGCAGAGTTGCAGCTAAAACAGGATGAGTTGGCTATGAAGGGTGGTGAATCTCCCCAGATGATTGCCCAACGCCACCAGCAGGAGATGGCCCAGCAGCAGGCTCAGATGCAGATGATGCAACAGAAGCACCAGCAGGAGCTAGCCCAACAGCAGCAGACCCATCAGCAGGGTATGGCTCACGGAGGACAGGTGCATATCCAGAATGCGATACAGCAGCATGAGGCTCATCGGCAGAAGCTGACCCACGCAGAGCAGGTAGCGGAGAACCAGCGGCGGCTGGCTGAAGCTAGGGCTGCACAGACTCCTAACAGGAATGATAAATGACAGAGATAGAGGTTATCTTGAAGAAGATAAGTGAACATGAGATGAGTATGACCGCTGCGTTGACACGCGGGGGTTGTAAGGACTTTGGTGAGTACCAAAGAATTTGCGGGGTTATCCACGGTCTGAGCCTCGCAAAGTCGGATATTGCAGACCTGCAAAAGAAGATAAAGGATTACGAAGATGAGTGAACTCCTGATAGGACAATCGCTAGACCCTAGCGGCCCTGTATCCGTACTACCCGGAAGCGCGGAAGAGAAAGCCAAGCAGATTCCAGACCCCGCAACCTATCACATCCTGTGCGTTCTGCCGGAAGCTGATGATAAGTACGACAACGGGCTACTGAAGTCTGGGCAGACCATGCACTTTGAGGAACTTCTGTCTCCTGTGCTGTTCGTCATCAAGATAGGGCCGGACGCCTTCAAAGACGAGAAACGGTTTCCTAGTGGGCCATCCTGCAAGACAGGCGACTTTATTCTGGTTCGTCCCAATACGGGAACCCGGATGAAGATTCACGGGCAAGAGTTCAGAATCATCAATGATGATTCTGTAGAAGCCGTTGTTCAAGACCCGCGTGGCATAACCCGCGTATAGGAGCATATATGGCTGAAGTAGAAAAAACAGAATTTGAGTTTCCAGATGAGGTAGAGGCCAAGGCTTCCCGAGTTGCGCCCGAAGCGGAGGATAGGCCAGAAATTGAGATTGTGGACGATACTCCTGAGAAGGATAAAAACCGCAAACCCATGCTGGAAGCCCCGGCTGACCCTACTGAGGAGGAGCTAGAGTCATATTCGGTCAGTGCGCGGAACCGACTTAAGCATTTCTCCAAGGGGTATCACGAGGAACGCCGCGCTAAAGAGACCGCCATCCGGGAGAAGGATGAGGCTATCCGGGTGGCTCAATCCATCGTGGAGGAGAATAAACGACTCCAAGGTTCTCTGTCTCAGGGGCAACAAGCCCTATTGGAACAGGCCAAAAAAGTGGTCGCCAACGAGATGGAACAGGCCAAAAAGAAGTATAAAGATGCTTATGAGGCTGGGGATTCCGATGCGCTAGTACAGGCGCAGGAGGACATGACCTCGGTGAAAATCAAAGCCGAGCGGGTAAATAACTACAAACCTGCCCCTTTACAACCTGTGCAGGATGTGGTACAAACCCCACAAGCGCCACCTATTGATAAAAAAGCAGTAGAATGGCAGCGAGAAAATGATTGGTTTGGTTCTGACGATGAGATGACTAGCTTTGCCCTCGGGCTGCACAACAAGCTGGTTAAGTCTGGAGTTGATCCTCAGAGCGACGATTATTATAGCAAGGTTAACGCCCGTGTGCGGCAAGTGTTTCCAGAGAAGTTCGATTCTACGGAGACCGCTGATGCTCCTACTCAGCGCACCACTAAGTCGAATGTAGTTGCCCCGGCTACGAGAAGTACTGCTCCCCGAAAGGTCGTACTAACTCAGACTCAGGTGAACCTCGCCAAGAGGCTTGGGGTTCCTTTGGAACTCTACGCCCGTAAGGTTGCTGAACAATCAAGGATATCTAAATGAATGATGCTAAAGTAAGCCGTCCCCTAAGTCGTGATCTTGAAACACGGGATAAGATTGAGCGCCCAAAAAAATGGTCGCCCCCTCAACTCCTGCCAGAACCAAACGCAGAGGCTGGTTATGGGTTTCGATGGATTCGCTTGAGTACGCTTGGTAATGCTGACGCCATTAACATATCTTCAAAGTTACGAGAGGGTTGGGAACCCGTGAAAGCATCGGATCATCCTGAAGTGCAATTGATGGGAGGGCAGTCTCTGCGTTTCCCCGATAGCATTGAGATTGGGGGCCTGCTGCTTTGCAAAACACCTATTGAGTTTACAGAGCAACGTGATGCTTACTACCGCGATCAGGCTAATACCCAGATGGCATCTGTAGACAACAATTTTATGCGTGAGAATGATCCTAGGATGCCGCTCTTCAAGGAGCGTAGTTCTAAGGTTACTTTCGGAAAAGGTTTTTAAATTTTATAGGAGTCTTAAATGGCTTATCCAGTGGTCTCAGCCCCCTACGGGCTAAAACCAATCAACTTGATTGGTGGTCAAGTCTTTGCGGGTTCTACCCGAGAGCTTCCGATAACTTACGGTTACGCTACAAACATCTTCTACGGTGATTTTGTTACGCTAGTTCGTGGTAATTTGGAGCGTATTTCTGTTACGACAGGTGTTGTCGGTACGCTGATGGGTGTATTCCTCGGCTGTTCTTACACCAACCCCCTAAATGGACAAAAAACCTTTTCGCAATACTGGCCTGCTTCAACGCTGGCAGGTGATGGCGTGGCTATTGTCTGTGACGATCCTGATACGGTGTTTAGGGCTGTGATGGTTTCTGGTACTACGGTTGTGACTTCTGGTGCTCGCGCCATGATTGGTCAGAACTTGGCAGCAGTTAACAACACGGGTAGCACTACTACAGGCAACTCGGCTAACGCTGTTTTGGCAGACACCTCCCTAGCACTTACGGCTGCACTGCCGATTCGTGTTATTGGGTTGGTTCCTGACTCTATAGTGGCACAAGGTACAGGTGTTTACTCCAGTATCAGCACCGCTACCGTTACGCTTGCTTCGGCTATTTCGTTTACGCCGGTAGTTGGCTCTGACGTTGGCTCGATTGCAGCAAATGGTCAGTACATTGCCAGCGGTTCGTATGTTGCGTCTGTAACAAACTCTACAACGGTTGTGCTAAATGCAGCACCTCTGGTGGCGTTTGCCTCGGCTGCCGTAATTGTGTTCAACCAATATCCAGAAGTACTTGTCAAGATCAATTTCGGTCTGCATAAGTACTACGCTGGAACCGCTGTTGCTTAAGGAGCTAAATCATGGCTATTTCACGCGCACAACTACTTAAAGAACTTCTTCCCGGCCTGAACGCTTTGTTCGGTCTGGAGTACGCACGTTACGGTGAGGAACATAAAGAAATTTATGAAGTCGAATCGTCCGAGCGTTCTTTTGAAGAAGAAACCAAGCTGTCCGGTTTCTCGGCTGCACCAGTTAAGAACGAAGGTTCTGCCATTGCTTATGACAATGCACAGGAAGCGTTCACGGCTCGGT
>Ga0114960_10000841_pt1 | contig 25240 bp, 24 predicted proteins | sample C_130625_MF_Meta_FD_92637 | JGI IMG/M metagenome (GOLD analysis project Ga0114960, IMG submission 92637) | Freshwater microbial communities from Lake Croche, Canada to study carbon cycling - C_130625_MF_MetaG | ecosystem: Environmental > Aquatic > Freshwater > Lake | place: Lake Croche, Canada... | reverse complement strand
TAACGACGGGAAAGCAATCGAGGCTCTGGAGACGGAAAAGAAACGCCTTGGACTGGAAATTGATCAAAAAGAAAAGGCTCTCAGAGAGTTGCAAGAAAACTCCAAGGAGGTGAGAGACAAACTAGCCTCGACCCAACAAGAAATAAAAGAGGCTCTGGAGACGGAACAAAAACGCCTACGACTAGAAATTGAACAAACAGAGAGGACTCTCCGAGAGTTTCAAGACAAGAAAGCCAAAACTGCTTCCGCTATAAAAAATAATAATGATCCAAAGAGTTCTCGACCGCCACATGAAAATGCTCCTATTTCAAGTACACTTTCAAGACAAATTGCAGAAGGATCTGGTCCTAATCCAAAAAAGATTGCAGAGCGTGTGCGATCTGTAGACGATCCTATTAAACCTCCATCTTTCAAACAAAGAGCTATGACAGCATTTGGGTCATACATTTCTGGTCCTCTTAGTAGGACGAGTGCATATAAAGCTCTTGTAAAAATTGACGAATTACAACACAGTCTATCTAAAAGGTTTACTATAAATCCTGCAATTTATAAACGTTCAGCAAGAGTTCAGTCGGCTATTGCAGTTGGAACAGAAGGTTTAATGACTGTAATGGATGAACTTACAATAGCAATGACATTTACAGATGCTTTTTACTTTGGAATGAATTTTCCAGGCGAAACAGAATTGATTTCTCCAGACACATTCAAGGATTTTTTCTTGCAGTCAGTGTACGCTCAAGCCGATTCTTTTAATGAATACAACTCTTTCATTTCACTTGATAATAAAAATAATATAGAAAAATATGGGTATTCCCCTGTATCTAATAGCGCATATGCACAATATCCTATTGTGGCAGGTCCTCTAGACATTGCAGCTTATTATGATTTTAATGCAGATGGAACATGGACACTTTCTCAAAATACAGGTCTTCCTCCACAATACAAAGGAGACCCTTATTATAATCAGACCCGGGTTCAACTTGAAATTGACACTATCCGTGAACAAATTGTTAGAGACCAGACAAAACCATATTATGCTATTATCGATAGCGGTCTTCAAACTTTAGGGTCATCAATCGCATCTGTAATTGCAGATTCAAATTTGGTAATTAATGTATTAAATGGTGTTTTGACAGCTACAGATCTTGACAGTATTTACAGAACTGCGTATACAACTGTGTGTACAAAATATGGAGGAATAGTCTATGAAGACACATTCAAATATGGATGGCCGTATATAGGAAGGCCTCGATTTCAATGTGGCTGGAAAGAAAAAGACTGCTCTACATGGAACTCGATGTGGTCAAAACAAACAGAACAATCAACCTCTGGAATTATAGGAAATTATGCAGAATGGTATGATCTCAGACAAGTTCAGACTCTACTGAGTCAGAGTTCAAAAAATATAGCATACGATGGAGATCCTTTGTCAGTTACTAAAATTCCTTTAGACATTAGCAGAACAATTACATCCTACGGAACCAATACTTCTGCATGTTTAATTACAAACGCGGGGGGTCGTTCAATGTGCAATGCTCTCAATGGAGATTATAGTATACAAACTCATCAATGTACTTTTACTCCTGAATATTGTCAGTCTTTAGGGACGTGCTTTGATCCTACAACAAAAACATGTACTCTTAAACCAGTTGCTGACCGTTTAGAAGCCATGTCATTCTTTTTTGGAACCGGGGGTCCCAGAGAATTTATAAAAATACATGGTTGTAAACTAGACTTTAATGATCCTGGAAACATTCTTGCAATAGGAACTCATGATGGAGCATTGATGTTGCAAGATGCAGTTATGAATGTGAAAAATTGGGGTCCAGGATTAAAGGCTTCATTTTCAGACCCTGCAAATGCAATGACGGTAGTTGCATCTTTTGCAGGATTATCTTTGGTGGCTTCAGGGGGAGCTGGTGCCGCAGTTCTTGCCCCAGTTATAGTCTTGGCCGGTTTAGGAGCAGGTATTGCAGCTGCAGTTGAAGCAGGTATGGCAAAAAGAGAAGGTCAGTCACACCCTCCTTCAGAATCACAAGAATATTCCGTCGGAGGGTTGATTACTGGGCCAGATGGCCAAAAGTCTGCAAAAGCTGTTACATTTTTGAAAGGATGGGTAACAAAACCAATGAAAATTCATAGAGATGGACCTTTTATAACATCTCCCAGTCCTCTTCAGACACAGTCAATTCTAACAGGTCTTGATAACCAAGTAGGGTATGTAATAAGAAAACCGTTTTTCGAAAACCCTGGAGGTATATGGGATGGAAATGCAGTTGGCTATTCAGGTGTTGCAAATATAGCAAAAAAGTTTTGTTATACAGAAAATCCTCCAAAAATGCGCGCGGGTGCTAAAACAAGCGGACAACTTGGAACCGGGTGCGGAGATGGGACGAATGGGTGTTTGTGGTGCATAGATCAATTTCCTGGTGACAGATTTACAGATAAAGCATCAATAGGGACTTTGATGACTACAGATACAACCTTTCTTGTCAGTAACATTTGGACAGATGGTTCAGAACCAGGTTTTCCTTTATACCCTGAAAATGCTAAACAATACGATCTTACTGGCGGAGACAATCCATGGTATTATCAACTAGTGTATGATCCAGAAAAGATGGTTGGATACAACGATCCGTGCACATATAACAGTTCAACAGGTACGTCAAGTTGTACGGGTCCAGTTACTTTACCTAGTAATCTTTGGAACGATACAATTTTACTTACATATTTTTCTGAACAGACAGTCACAAGCATGCGACAATATTATTGCAATAAATTGCTCACAAGTGACTTGAATAAATCAAATTTTGTAGGAAATTCAAAGTGTTGGGGGTATCTGAATATAAAATTAAACAACTTTACAGTTTCGCCAATGTCTATACTTTCGTCAAGGGCGACTTAGGATTTGAATGTTGCAACAGTTAATCCTGTAGAGAATGCCGCACCCGGTCCATAGTTTTTAGCAACCTGGTACGCTGGGAGAGACGCACCTGTGAGTGGATCGGTAACATTTGTCGTCGCCCAGGTTGTCGAACCTGTAAGAAGAGGTGTTGTTGCTGCAGCTGAAGCAGCAGATGGATTTACTGCTGCATATTTAGCCCACGTTTTAATATTTTCAGCAGTAATTGCGTTTGTATCAATTGCAGATCCACCAGGTCCAATTGAAGCACTTGTAAAACCAGTAAGTTTTGTAGCCATCTGCCCGTCATAAATACCAGTACACATACTTGCGAGATACATGCGTAATGGAATTGTCAAGTCTGCTTTTCGCGCAGCATTAACAACCGCTATGGGTGGATCATTTGTGATGAATGCTGCACGTACAATTGATTCATATGCTGCAGTTATTACCCCTACATTGCTAGTGTACCCTTGGTCTGTTATTTGTGCTTGGCTAAATGCTGGACACTTACCGTTTACCCAACCGCTTACAGCAGTTCCAATAGTAGCATCTTTTTGTTGATATGCTGTCATTGACGCCGATTTGCTTATATCAAAAGCCCACCCGTTCGACGTTATTGCACCTGTACCTAATGGTCCAAGAGCAGTATAAGTGAAACTATACTTGTTCGGCACAGTAGCGACTGAAAACGGTGTTGGAACACCTGAAACAGGGACGACGGCTCCAGGTCCACCACCGAGGGTTCCAGGTATTACTCCAGGCGCGGTGATTCCAGGGTCTGTGTATGTAAACACTGTTGGTGAAGTAACGGTAACAGCAGCAGCAGAATTAACAGGAGTTGGATTTACCCAAACTCCTGCAACTTGCGTGCATTTTGAGTACGTCTGATTTTGAACATTTGAGCATTCTGGTATTGTGTCGAATTTACCATCTGTTGAACCTTGTATATTTACCAGAAAGTTGTTGACTAAGTTGTGTGCAGATGTTGTTGTGACAGTTACAGTACTTCCTGTTTTTGTAATTGACTGAATTGGAATAGCAGCACCAATGTTTATAGGTGAATTAAAGTTGGTTGAGCCATCTCCAGTTACTCCTCCTACTATTATATTGTTTCCAACAACAAAAGGATGTGGGAATGGCGTGTTGAATGTGACGGTAGTTCCTGAACCAGTGATAGCGTTGGATGAATAAAGATCCAACTTTAGTCTGCCTGCAAATTCAGTTTGAGCTTGTGTGTACGCATTATAAAAAGTAAGGTCTGCACCCGTTGCACCTGTCGCTGTTGTTGGTATTGCATACTTGGCCTTTGTCCTGCTGGTCATGAAAAAGATTAAGATGATGACTGCGACTGCAATCAATCCTAAAATAATCTTGTTGCGCTGAGTAAGTCTCATTGGAATTTAGCAAGAAAAAAATTAATAGAGTTTTTTAATAGAATTGTAATTATCAATGTAAAAAACATTTGATGTATCAGCTTGTATATAATACACATATCCTCTATATAAATTTGTTGTATTTCCCTGAGGACTAATAAGGTATATATATAAAGGAGTTGATATAAAAATATTGTCATTTGAATCAATTGTTAAAGAGCTAATATAGGGATTATTAGAATATAATGTTTTCACAAAAATCAAAGAATTTGTATATTTATTAAGACCACCTGGGCTTGCTACATATATGTACCCTTGAGAGTCAACTACTACGCCTGTATAATATAATAGATAATACGCTGATCCTGTTCCAGACATTGTTTTTATAGTTTTACTTTGTGTTATAACAGTGACATCTCTGCCATTTGTTAGATAAATATCACCTGTTACCTGATTAATGAAAGGTTCTCCAGGGTAACTAGAAGAATAAGTAGAAAAAGAAGTTGTCGTCCATGTCTTGGTGCTAATAATTTTAATTGTTCTTGATGAGTTATCAAAACTGTATATGTTTGAATTGTAATATTTGATAAAATCTCCTGTAATTGATGGACTTGTGAGTTTACCATTGACAAATAATTGATTGGAACCAGTTTCAAGTGAATATACATTCCCGAGATTATCAACTGTTAGTTTGTTTCCTGCGTCATAATAATAAGTCATAATTTTAGGTGCTGAACAAGATTTTTTCCATTGAAATTGTGCTGAACACGCTGCACAATTTGAATCTGTACCTACGGTATAAGCATCTCCTGCCATCGCTTTTGTATAGTACGTAGTAGTTGACGGGCAAATAACAGACCCAGTTGTAAATGTTCCAAAAACTGTATTGCTTGTATCTGTACACGGTGATGTCGTGTATTGACCAACTCCCGGGACTCCACATCGAACGAGTGTCCCTGGTTTTCCTTTAATGTACACAGTCCCTTGTGAAAATCCAGAATAATAGTATCCATTTGAGTTTGTGCTTGTAACATTTGATACACTACTGTTGTTTGAAACTGTACAAATGTTTGACACATAGTCAAGTGGGGTTTTAACATCACTGCACGAAAAAGACGAACCTGGAATTCCTAGAGTAGTTGGATTTCCCTGGTTCAAATTAGGATAATAGAAACCGTTTTGCAAACTTGTAATTCCTGTATTCGAAAATAAACTGCATACAGAAGTTACATATTGAAGACTACCTGGGATGACATTTGAACATTGTGTATACGTTCCTTGACTCCCCTTTTGATACGCACTTCCCTTGACAAAACTGGACACAAAATAGAGAGGTGGAGGATTTACATACCCAATTGACGCAGATGAAATATTAGAACAAATTGATGACACGTACGTATTTTGCAGACTGTACTCTGCAGGCAGACAATTCGAACACCCTGAGTAAGTCGGAGGATTTGCAACGCTGTAATATTGTCCATTTGGACAGGCAGGTTTCACTCCTAAAATTGTGTTGGCAAATGTCGTACACGCAGTCACAACATATTGTAATAAAGAGGTATCCGGTGTTCCACAAGCAGATTGTACCCAACTTGCCAGAGTTACTGCTCTGTTATACGCTCCATTGTCAAAAATGCTAAAGTAGTTTCCAGGATTAAGAGTAGCTGTACTTAGTGTAGCTCTGAAAGTTTGGCCACATGCAACAGATACATAGTTTGTCGTTCCTGCTAATGTTTGACCAGCAAGACAATCTAAACATGTTCCAAGTCCATCTGGTGGGTTTTTACAAGTTTTACTTATATACTTTCCAGCTGGACATGTTTGATTACATGAAATACAGTTGGAACTTGAAATTGATTTTATTGAAACAGTTGAATACCCTGCAGGGCAAGAAGTGCACGTAGCACTACCTGTTGTTTTGTCTGCGTAATAGCCTACTGAACAAGGAGTGCAACTTGATGATCCAGCGGCTGAATACGTTCCGAGTGGACAATAAGTACACTGTCTAGCGCCAGGATTTGAAAATGTTCCTGCTGGGCATGGAAATTCTTCTCCAAGGAGACCAGCTGAATAAGAACCCGCATCTACAAAAATACATTTGTTGGTCACAGCATTTGAATAGTATCCAATTGGACATGGAACACACGTCTGATTGTAATTTACAATGTATCCGGGATTACACGTGGGGCTGCATGTATCACTAAAAGTACACAAAGAACCGTTTAATGAATAACACGCCGGGCAGACTTTTATACCTGTTGTATTTGGATTATTAACAACGGAATTTACAATCATTCCTGTCGTAATATCCAGTGACGCATCCTTTGCTTGTCGTGTAGCAGCATAACACTGTCCATTAAAATATGTGAAACTTGGATTGCAAGTAATTCTACCTCCACTATACGTTCCATTGTTGATATTTATCGATGAGCAACTAGCCTGACCTTCTGTTGATCTCGTTCCAGGAGGGCATGGAATCTGATTTATTCCATCTGGGCAGTATGTTCCAGCTACGCAGTTTGTTGCTGTGACTGAACCCGCTGAACAGTACGTCCCTGTCGGACAAATAATACACTGAGTAGAACCAGTAGGTGAATAGAAACCTGCTGGACATTGAGTCGGACTCAGTGAACCAGTTGGACAATAAGATCCAGCAGTGCACGGAACCTGACTTGCTAATGTACCAGTTGGACAGTAATTCCCCGCTGTACAAGGAACCACTGACATCTCTTACATTATGGCATTATATATTTCTGAAATTTGTAGCGCTGTAAGAGAAGTGCTGTAGACTCGTAGTTTTTGTATAACTATCCCCGGGCTAATTGTCAATGTTGTGTTACTTTGCGCGCTCGATTTAACATTAGTAATTTTTGTTCCATTCAAGTAAAAATAACCAGAAAATGCCATGTGATACCAGACTTTTGTACTTCTTGAACCAGTACTGAATACAATCTGGCCACAAGATAGAACTGTCTGATTTGTTGATCCAAGTGACTGAAACCAGAATAAAATTGTTTTTGGTCCAGAAGGCACCGTATACGTCAAAGTTGAATTGACTTGTGCTCCACCGGTGTTCAGGTACACAAGACTCCCTGAAACTGGTGCGGGATCTGTCAATTTATCATTAAATGAAACATAAAAAGATGGACTAAAAATTGGAGAAATAAATGTTAAACTTGCAGGTATTGAAGCAGTTGGATTTGCATATAAGAAATTAATTGCATTCTGGATTGTATCTTGAGGACAAGCTGAACCACACGCAGAAGCTACTACGAGTGGATCTGTTACAATGCCGCCTGGTTGAGGAGCTACATATTTACATCCATATTGTTGTAAAGTCCAATCGTTGTATGAAGCATTTTGGAAATCACACGTTACGTCTGAAATGTTATTGAATATAACTTGTGTAGGTGTTGAAATTCCAACAGTCCCTATGAAATTTGTATTTTTAGAATTGTACACCAGGACTTGATATCCAATGTCAAAAACAGCATTAGTGTTCATTGTAAGTGGAGCCATTATCGGCCGAGAGATTATGTCGGTTGATGTTCCGGTAACAGTAGAGTACGGGCCATTTGGACATTGTGTGACTCCACACCCAGTAGAATCTGTCCAGACAGTTCCTTGTTCTGGTAAAGGACAAATTGAACAGCTGGTTGAATCTGGATTAGCCGATGAATGTCCTGTACATGAAAAAATGGTATCACACCCAAATGGAGTAACTGTCCATACATCCGCAGAACCATTCCCCATGTACGCAGGTACATCTGTAATTTGTGCCACATTGTTTGAATCAATTGATTTTACAGTTGCGATAAATGACAGATTCTGCAGAACATTTGAAACACGCACTGTTTTCTGATAGCAGCTTGAAATGACAATATTGGAAGGTATCAAATTCGCCGATAAACTCAATACTGGAAGTGTAATCTTTTGTTTAATTGTCCACGAGCTTGGATCCAAAATCTGATTAGATGTCAAAACTGGACATGCGTTACACACTGTTGATGCTCCTTGTGAAACTGGCTGCTCGTATCTATTGCAGACTGTGTGATTCCAAGAAGTTCCTTCTGGACAAGAATATCCGGCTGGACATGAATATTTTGTAGACGGAGTAGGGCAGTAAAACCCTGAGGGGCACAGAGTTGATGTAGACGACCCTGTTGGACAGTATGTTCCGGCTATGCAGTTTAGTTTTGTTGCTGAACCGGCTGGACAATACGTTCCTGCAGTGCATGTCAAACACGCAGACTGACTAAATTGTCTGTAAGACGAATTGAATGTTCCTCCGGGACAATAAATTGCTGATATTTGAGTTGGACAGTATGAACCCATAGGACAATCGAGCGGTGCAGATGATTTTGGTGGACAATAAGTCCCTGGTGTGGTACACGGAGTCGGTTGGATTGATTTTGGTGGACAATAGTACCCCTTTGGACAATCTACTACTGTTCCGTCTCCTATGCAATAAGAACCTGCAGGGCATACTTTCATTTGTGAATCGTACCCCCGTTGATATATATGGGTTCCGTCAATTGCTGGATTGAAATATAGTGTCGGGGTTGCAGACTGTAGTGCAGCATACAAATTGTTCCACGGGGGATTTGTTCCGTTTTGAGGGGTTGCACCGTCGTTTCCCCACAAGAAATACTGTGTAGGTATAGGTAATGAACCACTTAATGTACATTGATTTCCAGTGGGAGAAGTTTTGTAAATTTCTGGTCCTGTTCCCTTGTAATTTATAGTTGGAGATTTGCACTCAAAACACGTGGAATCTGTTCCTCCAGTAAAAACACACCCATCGTTTGTTGATTTTGGTGTGAAGCAAGGGGGGCACGAAATAAGTGCTTGATAATATCCGTCAAATTGCATAGCCTGAGATAAAGTAGCTCTTGCCAAGTCCAGTGGAGTATTTAGAATATAATTGGCGTAATTCAAAGCACCGTCGTCTATTTTATATGTATAATTACACATAGGTCTACTATTATCTACTCTGTATTCGCATTGGGTAGTCTCAACTGAAGAATATTGAAAAAATGTATTTTTGTCGGCGTTTGATTTAGGAGCACCTTTATTCTCATAATCTCTAAAATTAGAATTAGTATAATAAGGACAATAATACGTTTGAGGTGTCATAGATACGTATGCGTTAGACCAAACAGGGAACCCCACATCCCATGTGAGAGTTTTATCGTATCCTTGTCCAGGAGGGTAGTAAGGTTGTCCAGTAAATTGAGATATAGGTGGTATCAATCGAAGCATCTTTTTACTTGTCACACCAGTTATTGGAGGTAAACCATTACATGTGTAACAATCACCATTCCATTTTAATTCACCGGGTTTACAGTTGTCTACTCTATAAGGAATTGGAGTGGCTAGTACGTTATTTGGGACACAATTTGACCAAAAGTTTGTATACCCTGGATTGCATGACTGAATCTGACACCTATTCACGTCACTGTTCCATACAACCGTTCCTGGAACTCTATAGACATCATGTCGTACATTTGAACAATTGCACCCAGTATGTCCAGTGTTGGCTCCACTAATAAAATTATCTGGACATGGTGAACATGAAGCATGAGGTCCAGTACCTGTTGTAAATGTATCGGCTGGACAAGGTATACACAATGAATTCTTGCTATACTGTCCAGCTGGACAATTTAGTAGACACAATTCCTCTTCTAAAGACCAAGATTGTGAAGTATCTGCACAAATGCATCCATCCTGTGTTGAATTTACACCTGTTGTTATTCCAGGGGGACATGTATAACATTGAGAACCATCAGAATTTGCCTGGCCTCGTAAAAGAGATGAAATCTGTGGTGCTCTGTAATATGTCCCAGCTGGACATTGTTTTCCTTTGTAGACACCTTCTGCACAATAGGAACCAGATGGACAGTTGAGTTCAGATGAAGAGTCTGGACAGTAATACCCTGCATCACACAGTTTAGCATTTGATGAATTAATTGGACAGAAATGAGCCTTTGTGTGATACGTCAGACTATGTCCAAGTGATGAGAAATTTTGATTAATTGATGGTGTGAATGATGCAAACGTTGAACTAAAAGACACCATTTTTAGAAATCCAACCAAAGGAGACAGACCAGCAACCATTCCATCTACAAAATTAAAGCCAGAACCAGTAACATTGATTGTTGTACCCCCCGTTGCATTTGTTAATGGAACTGTAACAAATGTTCCATCTTTTGTATCTTCAGTGTCACACGAAATTGGAGTAACAGTACCAGCTGGACAGAAATACCCTCTGGGACACGCATACTGTGTTTTTGTATCTGGGCAGAAATACCCAGCTGCACATTGCGGTCCGTCATAAAATGACCCCTTTGGACAATAATTTCCGATGGTACATTGAGTGCAAGAAAATACTGTGTGTCCTCCACTGGAATATGTTCCAGCCGGACAGACTTCACAGTATTGAGTTTTGTTTTTAGTAAATATATAGTATCCACCTGGACACCCGTACGCACTTTCTAAAAATCCATCTGCGTTTTGTATTTTTGTTTTAGCTGTAAATCTGTCACGTGACCAGTATGGAAATTTGAAAACATCATTTGGGTTCAATTTACTTGCTTTGACATTTCCATAGTCCCATACAGAAATTGAACCATTGTACCGACCTGCTGTAAAACTGGCTTGAGCTCCACTTGTTGATAAAACTACTGAAAAAACAGTGGTTCCATTTGTACTAGAAATTTTATACTCTACTCCTCCAATAACGAGTGTCATCCCATTTGTAAAATTCTGAGGTTTAGTGATTTTAAAGTTTCCAATTGCATCAACTGTTACAGTTCCCCAGTTGGCGGAATCATTATTTATGGCTATGTATTGAGCATAGACTGTAGAATAAAATGATTCTACTGGATACACATCAGTTGCAGTCATATTCACCGGAGGCGGTGAAAGAGCTGGAAGAGCAAGTGTCCTAAAAAGTCCGTATTGTTCATATGGGTCAGGCATAGAACCTGCATCAAAACTCACGCTTCTGATTTGTGTATACATTTGTTTGAGTTCAGTCCACGGTTGATCACTTACATCTTGGTAAAAATCAAACATGTTTGTTGTAAATCCAGACACTGATCCGTCAAAATCTTTAGGAAAATATCGCCTGTTTATACTCGTCTGAATTACATTTACTGTGTCAGGTTTATAATATATGTTGCTTGTGACTAGGTCAAATTTAGTACCGAGTGATACTTGATTGTTTGTAGGTGTCTGCATAATAGTAAACGTCTGTGAACCTATATTCACTGTTGACCCTGCTTCCAACCCAGCCGTAGATGAAAATTTGACATTGTTTATTCTACAGTAATCAGCCTGACTTGGCTGACAGTTTGGGTCATTTGCAGATGAAGGAATTATAATGTCAGACTGGAGAGTCGAATAAGTCTTGAAATTAGGTGCTCCTAGTGTAATTGCAAATTTTTCACCTGAATCACTAGTAATATACGTATTTGATGTTATTGCTCCATTGAAAAATGAACCAACGCTGTCTTGTCGTGGTGTAAAAATAAAAATTCCATAATTGTATTCTGCAACTCCTGTTTCTATTTCGTCAAATGTTGCTACGTGACACATTTTGTCCGACGTTGAATAGACTGAATACTTTGGACATGGTTGGGCTTGAGGTTTAGTAATATATAACATTCCCCGACCTGGAACGTAGAGAGTGTATCCATTCGATACATATGTTGTCGGTACAACATTAAGAGATACATCCGCTACAAAAGGTATGCTCGAATAAAGAATATTGTTTGAATCTTTGATGAAAAGTTTTTGTTTGTAGACGAAAACATTAAAAGTGAAATTAGAATCTGGAATCCACGGAGTCATGGTATATCCTCCGTCGATGAGTGGCGGAACTTTAAAATTACCAAGAGCCTTGTAAATTAATAAATCTTTTAGAGTCTGTGGTGTGGAACTAAATGTTCCAATTTCAGTTGTAACATTTCCAGTTCCAAGAGGTTGACCAGGTTTGGCTTCGTATGATCTAACAGGACAGTAGGCACACGATCCCAAATCGTTTGTTGTAAATGCCTGAACATTTGAGTAGACGAGAACATTCATGTCAAAATTACATTGACTGTAATTCATACAGACATCACCTTCGCTCGATAAATTTGCAGTTGGAGTCAAGTTGTTTGGCAAATTAAAATGATTTATAACTTCTTTTATAAACCCAATGTATCCACTTGTAAAATTAGTACTGAGCTGCGGAGTACCAGGGACAATTTGACACAAGTTTAGCAACTCGTCGTGATTAAATGATTGGCAACCGGGTGTTTTGTTGCAAATTTCGGCGCATTGATCCAGACTAGTTGACGACAGTGTCAAATGACACAATTTGTCTTTTGACGAAAAAACGTACGGTGGTGTACAAGTATTTGCTGGAACCGAAACTGTTGTTGAAAAAGGAAATGTACTTGTTGTTGTTGTCATAGTACACAATTGATTATTACCAAAAGAAGGACTGTAACCAGTAGGGCAACTTGGCGCAGTTGATTCGTTAATTTGATATGATGCAAAATTCGGTTGATATGTGTACCCAGGTGGAGCTATTAGTGTCGTTATATTTTGAATTCCATTTTTTGTAAAGACAGACGAGTCTCGGCCTCCAGTTACCGAAGTATCTATTGCGTAGGTTGTATTTGAAACTACTTGTAGATAGTCTGCCATGAAATCGTATCCAATATATTTACATTTATTGTCAGTGACACAATTTGCAAGAGCATTTGACAAATTTCTTGGAAGTGTCTCGACTGTCACGTTACCAATTGTCAATGGTGTCCCTGCAGATGCCGTTGTAGGAATTGTAAATGTGTTTACACCAGTCACTGTTACCGTGTATGGCCCTCCATTGAGAACATAAGGTTGAAATTGTGCCAAGTATACATTTGCACCATTTGGAATTCCGTGTGTTGTAGCAGTAATTATTGCATTAGGTGGAATTATACTAACTGCTGTTGGGAATATGACAGATGGAATAGATACTGGAACAGATGCTGCATAAATCATAGGTAAAATATAATCTGTTTGTGCAGCCTTTACCGGATCACTTTGTTGTAAATTGTATAAAATATTTCTTGTCCGCAAATGGTCACCATCCTCTCTCGTATCAATTCCCTGAATGCACATTGTCGAATCACTATTGTAATAGTACCCGGGGTTACATGTGAAAAACGTTCCATCCGCTGTCATCTGAGATTGTGCAGGGAGTGGTATACATTGTGTATTGATAGCAGGTGAGTAATTATTGGTCGGACAAGGCGTGCATGATGTAGGGCTAGAGTAATTGTACCCAACAGGACAATAGCATGTTCCTGAAGAGTCCTTTAAAAAATTTGTAGGACATGACATGCTCTCTAATTCAGAACAAGAGAAAATTCAGCTGCAAGTTCCTCCAAAGAATTGTAATATCTTTTGAGATCCTTTTCGAAACGCTTGTCAGTCTTGTGCTTCTTTTGGACGACAATCCATGCCAGATTTGCCCGACTGTACTTGGTTCTGCTTTGGTTTTCAGTTGGCTTTCTCGGCCGTACACCTTTTGCCACCGCTTCAATTTCGGGAACAGTGTAACTCATAGCCTGCATGTACGTATCGGCCAAGTCATCCTTCTTCTTGTGCTTGTCGAAAAACTCAATCCAATGAGGCTGTGTTTCCATAATCAGATTCCTGCATCTGTCTATAGAAGCCTTTTTTCGTTTCATGTAAAGTTCTCTGCCGGGTCCAGAAATGTCTGGAATTTTGTGTCGAGCGTCATAGATGATTACATTCTTGTCACTGCACAAAAAGTATGTGTGAAGAAAGTGTTCAACACCCTTCATCGACTTGTTTCTGTCGGGCTGTTTTTCTATGAGAATAGTTGAAGCCTCGAGAGTCCACGGTCTTTCTCTCAAGTGATTTCGTAAGCAGACAAAAAGACCATCCTTGTGTTGTGGAGGAACACCTGCAACCTCCCATTTTTGGATGATCTTGTTTGAATTTAAAAGACACATTGCGAGATTTTTTATTCCCACGTCTATACTCAAAATTGACATCCTCTTATTAAAGATCTAGAGACTTTTAAGTAACAGAAAAATGACGAGTGTCTGTTGGTGGTGCATTCATCCATTTGACAATATTGCTTTACATGCTCCGTACAAGTACGATGATCGTAGGCGCACCTTTTTAACAACAGGTCATTTTTGTTCATGGGAGTGTGTAAAAGCCTACCTTCTTGATAAAGGCGGTCCACGGGCTGGAGAGTTTCAAATGTACTTGGCACTCATGAAACTTCGCGCACTTGGAAAGAATGTAGTTACAAAGGCGGCTCCGAAGAGGCTTACACTCAAGCTGTTTGGTGGGCCATTGACAATAGAAGAGTTTCGTTCCGGAAGTTCATCCGTCGACGTCTTTTTGCCAAATGAAACTCATATGATGCCTACGTACATAAATTCAAATGCAGTCCCGGCAAAGAAACCGAATACAGAGGGTGACGAAGTTGTCCTAAAAAGACCAAAGCCTCTTGCACGTGCAAAGAGCACACTTGAGACGTCTCTTGGAATCACTCGAAGAAAAAGTGTAATGTAATGGCCTAAGGATGATTTTCCATGGAATGAGCAAAATGGATCACCCACTCAGAAGCTACGCATTCCAAAAGTTTTCCACGGATATTTTTCCTGGAAAGCCAATCAAGGCGAAGCATGCAGAAATTTCCGTCTACAACTGGACAGTCGAGCACACAAAGCAGAGTCAGTACAAGACAAAGCTTGGCTATGTATCAGAGGTTCCTTCGTGGGAAAACCCAAAGTTTCGATGGAGGTACAAGCAGCGGTTTCTCGGTGTTCTCTTCAATATCAAAAAGAATCCAGACTTGATGAACCGGATAAAATGCAAAGATTTGGAAAATCTTACATCAGGGCAAATGTGGCCAGATGGCCCGCTCGGCCAGGCGGAGAAGAAGATTCGAGAAAATCAGCAGAGGATTGAGATGAACAAGGCGAAGATGGAGGCGGAGTACGAAGGAATACTCACTTGCCCAAAGTGCAAATCAAAAAAGACGAGCTATTACCAGATGCAGACGAGGAGTGCAGACGAGCCAATGACCACGTACGCTCAGTGTCAGTGCGGTCACCGCTGGAAATTTTGTTAGAAGTAATCATGGAGAATGCATTTAAAAAATTTGGAAACTCCTTGGACAAGGAGGACATACGTCGAGTAGCCGCCTCGTCAACTAATACTAAACTTTTTCGAAACTTAATCATATTCAAGGCTGGTGGGTTGAATGCTCTATTGAATAAGTTTCCAAAACTGACTGAAGGTGAAATTAAAAGAGAGGTTAAGAAGCTGAGTGAATCGAACAGCACAAACATCAGAAAACTTTACCAACTTCTTCACTTGAAGGTGCGTTCTAAGAAGAAAAAGCCAGTTAAAAAATTACCAGCTGGCATCTCTTTAAATGAACTTTTGGGTCAGATGACAATAACACCGAAGGATCCCCTCAACAAATTTAAAAATCTCAAGCTATAGTAAATGAACAAAAACCGTAATTGGACCCTTCAATCTGTTGGCGGAATAAATGGTCTGAAGAGGAGGTATCCTCAATTGAATGAAAGATTGATTAGGAATATTGCTGCAACCTTTCCAGTTTCTGGAAACATTGTCACAAATTTAAAAAGTCTGAATAACGAATTGAATAGACATCGAGGAATTGCAGCTATTCCAGGAGTGCGTCGTCAGGGAGTACATAAACGACCAATAAGACGCCGGGGGGCACAGCAGGGAGTGCGTAGTCAGGGGCCACGGAGACAGCGACGAGCTATTGAGAGGCCACGGAGACAGCAGCTAAATATAACTCCGAGTCAATTGGCAAATGTGTTGAATATGGTAACAATTGTGCCACCAAAGAACAAGAGTCTGGAAAATGTCATGAGGAGACTCCGTATCCGTCGATAAAAAAATAACTGGATGAATAAATGAATCTTTCTGCCATGCTGAACAGAATGACAATTGTCCCAAACAGGCGAGAGATGATTCTGGGTCAACTTGGTGGTATCAGTGCGGTTACATCAATGTATCCGAATTTGACTGAACGTCATGTGTACAACGTTGCAGGTGGTGCGAAAAATGTAAAAAACCTTCATGCTCTCCTAAATAAAGAATCAAACAGGGTGAGGAATTTTCTTCTTGGAAAAACTGAAGATCCAGCTTTATCGAGAAACTACATGTATGGTCTGATACGTGCAAATCTCGTATTGGCAAATGCAGGGGGAATGCCAATTTTAGCGAGAAAATATCCACACATTCCACGGAATAAAATTCACAACCTGTCAAGACGATTCAAAACGTCAAAGGAATTTAATGCACATCTCAGTTCAATCTCAATCAAAAAGAAGAAAAAGAAACCAGTTAAAAAATTACCCGCTGGCATCTCTTTAAATCAACTTCTGGGTCAGATCAAACTAAAGAATTGACAAAACGTTGAATATAAATGAGTCTAGTTCGTGTATGGACAGACGTCGGAATAGACAAGTACGTCTCTTTGTACGCTCGTATAATCAAAAAGTCTGGTGAGACGTTTACAATTCGGTATCTGAGTCCGACTGAACATCACACAGGTCAGACTGTCTACAGGTACGAGAATGAAACATACGAGATTACCGATGAAAGTATCACCCATTACTTGGACACAAGTGACGAGACGGACATTGGATTTAAGAAATTTGATGCAGATGGCTGGATCAGAGTAAATGCAGATGAAGACTATGAACCAAGTGACGAGGATGAGGTTGATGATGAAGAGGAGGAATTTGACGACGACGACGACGATGAAATTTATGATGACGACGATGATGATATATAGAGATTCGATCCAATCATAAATTAAATGTCATTCATCAAATCATTTGATCCTATGAATGCAGATCATGTAAAATGGCTAAAGAAGATGACTGACCTTGCTGAGATTATGGGTGATCCAACGCAACAGTATTCACTTTTGGACGACATTAATTCAAACCCAATGGGTATAAAGTTGTCAAAAAATGATGTTCTCAGTTGGGTTGAGATTCATTTTGGGATTGCTATGAAGTATACGCAGGCTGTACTCAAATCACAAGCTATCGTTCCAGGAGCCGGTCTCACCCCCGTTTAATAGATAATTTAGATAATATGTGTTAATTATTGGATCAACTTCAATCGTATGACCATCTAATTCATAATCATTTGTAAATTTATCAATTGTAATTATATCAAAAAAATGTTGAGAACAAAATTCTTTTAAATTATCAAATGTGTCCCATTCAAAAATACTACTGTACTTGAGTTCTTCATCTCTCTTTGGATTTGCAGTAATCATAAGTTTTGAAAAATCTGGCCACTCCTTTGCCCTTTCATAATGACTTTCTATAAGATTTCCAAAACGTCTTATATCCTTTTCATTATAAAATGCGACAACTGATTTACCATTGTTCCATGCCATGATTGTGTTTGTAGATGTGTGCAGTGTGTACAATGGCCTCGGGCGAGTAAGAGTCAACATACTAATTTAAGACTCGTATTTTTTATCAGCCACCATGTCTGCGACTGATTGTGTCTCGAGGACGTATCCATTGCCCTTAATGAATTTCCTGTTTCGGGTCTCTTCTGGAAAGTTTGGAGTGTATCCTGCATACGAATATGTCATTAGAAAATAGATGAGAATGGCTGCTCCGACAAAAATAAATGCTGAACGCTTCACCATTTATATAACCTTGAGAAGATATTCTGCTGAAGGTTTTGTAATCTTGTTAGGGTGAGGCAAGCAAAGGGGGATCGAACCATCACTGCATGGTTTTGGCAAGTCTTCAGGAAATGGAACAGTTTCTGTGATGCCTGGGAGGTCTTTAGAAACACATGCCAATAAGTAACCAGGTGGACAAATGTCTGATTCTGACCCTATATTTGAGAAATCTGGAAGCTGGTATTTTTCAATCTTTCTAAAGTACAAGAAAACACCAATGACTAGAAATAAAAGGAAGAGTGGTACGTAGTACATTGAAACTATCCTAGAATTTTTTTGACGATATTTTCCAATTTTATGAGAGTAGGCAATGAAACGTCACACATTTGGACAATCTCCTCCTTTGAAATTTCATAATCCTTCAAAGAGACACACAAGACTGCTGCGGCAATTCCTTTTGGTGTCTTTCCCATGAGACTTGGGTGCTTTTCGACATCTGCACACAGACGAATGCACTTCTGACGTACCTTGCCTCTGACATCATCTGGAATCTTCACTTGGTTGAAGATTCTGGCAATCAAATCAGACGATTTTGTAGTCACAGTCTCAACAGTCGGAATCGTCTCTCTGAATAAATCTGCCGTCCGCGAAATATCCTTTGCTGGAATTTCAAAAACGTCTGAAATCTCTTGCGTCGTCCGAGCAATGTTGGCATCCTGGCACGCCCTGAGTATGCAGTTTGCCTTGATTCCGCTCCGAATTGCTCCTCGTGTCAAGACAGACTCGCTAAACTTTTTGTACATAATCTTCGCCTGCAACATGACACACTCGGGCAAATTCAACTTTATTCTTCCTATTCTGTCGAGTTCCTCATAAGCATGATGCAACGCCCTGTCTCGGTGATTCATCGACGTGTGAAAGTTTATTCTTGCAAGGCGCTTGTTTGCATAGGTTCCAGTTGATTTAACAGTCATGATAGTTCCAGACCCCCACGTCTGACTGAATAACGTTGTGTTCACGGGAGCACCAACTCGTGAAGGATCGCTCCCATCTTCGTTTGCTCCTGTGTTCCACTCTGGTTCGTCGCAGATGAATTCATTTGCAGTGACTCCACAAGATACACACGTCGGGAAGCCATCGTCATTCATTATTCTAGTCCCTACAATGTATCCATCTTCGGTCAACGTCCCGTCATCAGGACAGAATGAACACCTGTACTCTGCATAGGCGTGATTCTTCTTCTCGGGTCTAGAGCCCCTAAGGGAGAGTGCAATTTCGAAAAGCTCGTTTATGTCCATTTATTTTTGTTTCATTGTCACAGTGCGCGCCCTTTTTAACTTGTAAAAAACATATTTTTTCTTTAAGGAATGGATCCTCCAGTGATAGATGTAGAGCGTCAGTTGAGAATGGAAGGAGAACCATCAAATCCATTGTCAACAATAATTCCAATGGTAGTTTTTGCATTTTTCATCTTTTTCTTGTACAAGAGGTACAGGGACAAGAGACTTACTGAACGTGCCCACTCTCTTTAGACTTGCTCGTCTGCAATTTCAGAAATTGTCTGATCCTCTTTGAAATCAAACATCTTCTTTTCCTCTGAACTTAGATGATTGATGAGTTTCTTCTCGGGTATATTTCCTTGTTCAAGTGCAACTGTAAATTCAGTAAAACAGTCGTGTAAAAATGCATTACCCTCTATAGATCTATGTGATCTGTCAACACTGAGTTCTTTTGAAATTTTGAGGGCGAGTCGTTTCATGAGAATTGAAGCCCTTAGTGCATTTGTCATTTTTTCATTAATCTTCAAATATAATTGAATGGATCCAAGAACACCGGTTCCAGATGACAAAACTGCATTCAGAATACTCACAAATTTTTGATCCAAGAAATCATTGAGAGAAATTGCAACAAGTGCATTGACTGCAGATATTATAAGAATAGGGACATTAAATTTATTTGAAAGCCTTTTGTAATACAGGTGATCTTTTGTATTGTGTTTCACAAGATCATTTGCTTGTTTTTCAATTTTTAATAAAAAAATCTCCTCTCTGTCATGCCACTTGGCCTCCATTAAAAAAACGCAGTATTTTTTTCTTGGAAGAAGATAGGAATGATTTTGTTGGTTGTACTCATCATTGTGTTGTTTTTGTGGTGGAATTCAAGGAGAAATGAAACAAAAGAAGACTATACTGCTACAGTGTGTCCGCTAGGGACGAGTTGGTCGGTTGAATTGAATGCATGTAAAACTCCTATAAATAAATGTCCACCTGGGACGTATTCAGGAACTGGAAAACCACCGTGTTTGAAATGTAAAAATGGAAAATGTACTAACCACATAACTTTTTAGCTGCTGCAATAATTTTTGTTTTGAATGGACCAGTGACGTGACCTAGGACGTCAATGTCAGTTGGTTCAAGATTGTATTCTTTGCAGGCAGAGAAATCATCCTTTTGAAATTGATTTTTAATCACAGTGCAGAGTGCATCGTGTGACAATTTTCTCCCTGATCTCAAAAAAAGCGCATCAAGCTTCTTTTGTCTCATGCATGCATTTTGATACTTTGTCCACATGCTTCCGGTTCTTGGAATCTTGTTGGATGGCTTCATCAGACTGCATGGCTGCAAGCAAGACACTGCTGTAAACAATGGCATTACGACCCCCCAATCTGATTGCTGATAAATTAATGAATCAATCAAGTCCGCCTCTGACATTAAATCTGCAATCTCGCTCATGCAGTCTGTCCTGTCTGGATAGTTTTCCTGTATGATGCTCCAGACATGCCCATGTTCATGTGTCACATCACCAATTTTTACGCTTTTCCAATCCCCTCGAAGAAGTCTGTGAACATAGTCTTTTGGTGTTTCAAATGTATCCATGCCTGGACCTAGTTCTCGTCGGCGAAAATCCTCCTTGTTTGGGCACTCGTACAAAATAGTCTCTTTCGTAAGTTTTATTGGCATGTGACTGATGAAAATTGTTGGACTGTTTTTTGACACCGCCTTGTCAATCTCACGAACACCAATGAGATCAGAAACTGATTCCCAGTTGTCAATTACAATTGGTAAATTTGTTGATGAGACTCGTTCCATGAAATCGAGGGTTCCTTGTCGAGTTTTTAAAATTTCCGCTTCTATTGAAATGAAATGGGTAAATTCATTCTTTATAATTGTCGTCTTTCCAGTTCCAGGTGACCCGTAGAAGCAAATAAGCTGACCTTGCGGAAATATATTCGATGGTTTTTCTTTTCTTAAATTAAGGAGAATGTCCATTGATGAAGAAGATGATTCATTAACTAAACAGCTCTTAAGTTTACTATTGGAAAATAAAGAGTTTAAATCATTCGTGACGTTTTGGCTCTTGTTTAATTGCATTCTTCTCGTTTTACTTGTTTACATTGCTATAAGAATTTCTCTCAACTAGTAGTAGAATGAAGGTCATTCTTCAAAAAAGTCCAAAGCCAGGAAAAAAATGGCGGGTGATTTTTGAGGGAAGACATGTAGATTTTGGTGCAGCTGGCTATCAGGATTACACAATGCACAAAGATCCTGCTCGAATGATCAGATACCTGACGCGCCACAGAAGGTCTGAAAACTGGACATTTGCTGGGAGGTACAAGGCTGGCTTTTGGTCTCGGTGGCTTTTGTGGTCAAAACCAAGCCTGAATCAGGCAAAAAGGCTAATAAAACAAAAGTTTAAACTTGATCTGTCATGAGACGTGGTGGCTTGAGTGCATTCACATCAAACAAAGTGTCAACTGAAGCTTGCATGAAACCATCGTGCTCTGACGCAGCAAAGAGCTCATCAAGAGTTGCTGGATACATTGATTCATCCGACTCTTCGAGTGAAATCATTCGTACACCTTTTTGCCCAGACCAATCAAGTGGCTGAAGACTGAGGTTCGAATGGTCATAGTCCTTCATTTTGTCCAGTGGTTCTGGGAAAAGATTTGCAGGGGTTTCAGGGGCTGGAGTAGGTGAATCATCTGGTATTTGACTTGGAACAACCTCTGTCGGGGATGCTGTCAATGTACCCATAGGAGGTCCAGTTGCTAGCGTGGATGGTGCTGCGTAGACAGACTCTTCGACTGACCCACGTGGCTCATAATTGCTTCTGGTTGATGCAAATGTAACAAAGAGAAGAAGCCCAATTACAAATGCCCATACTATGTACGGTTTAACCTTAAATGGCTTAAGACTAGACATCCTTATTCATGTATCAGAAAATGATTGTAGACACTTTCCAGTTTTATAATGAATTGGACATTCTTGAACTGAGATTGAGAAACCTTGACAAGTACGTGGACTTGTTTGTATTATCAGAGTCTCCTGAGACTCATTCTGGAAATCCAAAGCCTCTTTTTTTCAACGAGAATAAGGAACGGTTTACACAATGGCTTCCAAAAATTAGGCATGTTATTTGTCCACCGTGTTCATCGTCTGGTTTGTGGGACAAGGAAAAATTTCAGAGACAATGTATTCTTAATGGAATGGATGGTATACCAGATGATGCGACTGTTTTAATCAGTGATGTTGATGAAATTCCAGATTTGAGAATTTTATCAAGTCTTGACAATAACAAGACGTATTCAGTTCATATGACAATGTTTGAATTTTCATTTGATTACATTTTTACGGGTGAACCGTGGTTTGGAACTGTAATTACAAATGCAAAGGCATTTTCTTCACTTGGTCCAAATTTTTTCAGAGACAATAGATGGAAATTTCCATATGTGACCGGAGGATGGCACTGTAGTTCTTTCGGTGATGCCGATCATGTATGGAACAAAATTAAAAACTATGCCCACTCTGCAGATGAAAAGCATAAAAAACAGACGATTGATCAAATTCGTGATTATGTGACCAATGGTATTCACGCAGATGGAAGCATGAAACTTGTTCCTAGACCTGCAAATGTTCGTCTTCCTCTTCATGTCAGGAAAGTCGGTCGATTGTTTGAAACCTTGCGGATTCCGCCTCAAAGAGACGAAGAATAGTTCGTCCCACTTGATCTGGGTCAAATGTTTCAGAACAGCAGAAAATGTCCAGGTACAACTTTTTATCCTCTGGATATGTGTGAACTGAAAAATGAGACTCGGACAGAACGAGAACACCAGTGACTCCAAATGGTTCAAATTGATGAAATGCGCTATTCACCACAGTTAAATTGCACTCTTTTGCAATTTGAATCATTATCGGCTCAAGTTGATGAGTGTACATAACTTGAGGGCCTGAGACACATCCGACGAGGTGCTTCATTCTTTTTTTAAATATCCACATTTTTATATGACACCAGAAATGAAGGGGTTTATTCTTGCAATTAAAAATCAAGAACTTCAACACGCTCTTCTCATTCAAGAACGTCTTTTACAAGTCATACGAGATTCAGATGGTTCAGAAAGTCTGAAAAAAGAGTTTACGAACGCTGTCCTCGCCGTAAATAGTCGTCTGGGTCATACTTTTTAAAATACCATTCTTTTGGTGCCTTTTTCTTTGAAATGAGAGCAAATTTATACACACGAGCAGTCGCCCACTGAGCTGCGGTTGCTCCTGGACGGCTCCCAGATGTCTTCCAGGCTTTGAGACCTTTATTATAGACTGTATCAAGGACTGAACGTTTAATTCCAGTCCTCCGAGAAATTTCATTCTTGTCGAATTTCAAGTTTGGATACGTCTTGTGAAACAAAAGAGTCCATTTTGATTTACGCGTCGGAACACCTACATTTGTCCGACCGAGCTTGAGTTTTGAATAGGGAGTAGTTCTTCGTTTCAAGAGTTCCTTTGCTCGTGTGACTCGGAAATATCGTTCAGGCCAAACCATACCAAGAACACGGACATGTCTCATTTAAAATGAGTACAATAAATTAAATGAGCGCGTCACCAAACAGAGTCCGTATGTTTACTAGTCCAGGAAATGGAAAAAATGCAAAACCAGTCAAAACTGAACGAAATGTAAGAACTCAATTAAACAGAGCTGCAGCTGCATATAAAGCCGTGACAAAGGCTGCGCGTGCATTAAACAAGGCTCGAGAGGAGTACCATAGACTTGCACGTCGTACAATTTATCCTCCAAACCACGTTACAAACAATTCTGTCCGATTAAGTAACGAGGAAGATAGATTGGTTAAACTGACTGCAAAAGTTATGAAAAATGCAGGATCAGTGAAACGCTTCACTAAAAATCTTCCAAATAATATGATGCGAGAAATTTTTAATAAAATTAAACAGAGTCATGTTGCTAATTATCGCAGAGGAGGTTAACCTCACACATACCCTTTTGTCTGTGTTCCAAGACTCGATCCCAAAACGCCTTCATGACTGGAAGATATTTTGCAAACCATTCGCGGTCTCGTTGAACTTCAACAATGACATATTCTTCTGGTGGGCCAACCTTGTACTGTAAAAAATCGCAAACCTCCAAATCCATAATTTCAAGAAGAAGCTGAATCTGTGGAAGATAGTACACTGGAACTTCTGGTTTTATTTTACGAGACAGAGGGCATTTAATTTCAAGCAGACGCCCAGACTCTGTAATTCCATCGGGAGAACCTCCGAGGAATTTATGGATTGGATGTTGTACAAGACCAATTTCATGAGATTTTTGTCCTTCTCGTTCATCGTACAAGTCTCTGACCATTGGTTCAAGTCTTGTACCATGAGCCGTTGCTTCATTCCCAGACCATGGACGAGCAGCTCCACATTTTTTTGCCAAGAGACCATCTGGTTTTTCATACGGATTCAGACCAATTGCCGTAGCGGCATCACTTGCCGTCAACATTTGACCACGAAGCGCGAGCCATTCTGGACTCCTCTGATCCGCATACGATTGCCTAAGGAGTTCTTCAACTCGTGGATGCATCTTATTTTCTAAAACGTTCGGTAGTCTTAAGTGCAATTTGAGCCGCATTTTGTTCTGCATCCTTCTTTGTCTTTCCAAAACCAGACCCGTGGGGCTGTCCATCGACAAAAACTTCAATGTGAAATGTTCCATTGTATTGACCTTGGACAATGTACTCGGGAAGCACAATCTTATTTGCTTGACACCATCTCATGAGTTGATCCTTGTAATTGTCATCAGTCAAGTTCATGTCAATGTCCTCAAATGCTGAGAATACAAACGTCTTGGCATGAATCATCCCAATGTCCAAATAAATTGCGCCGACAAGAGCTTCAAATACATCCTCCAAAATGTTTGGATTCTTGTTCCAACCATTCCGAATTCCCTTGTCATCCATGAGAATCCATT
>Ga0114960_10000840_pt1 | contig 25247 bp, 20 predicted proteins | sample C_130625_MF_Meta_FD_92637 | JGI IMG/M metagenome (GOLD analysis project Ga0114960, IMG submission 92637) | Freshwater microbial communities from Lake Croche, Canada to study carbon cycling - C_130625_MF_MetaG | ecosystem: Environmental > Aquatic > Freshwater > Lake | place: Lake Croche, Canada... | reverse complement strand
ACGCGTATGCCTATGGCCAATTGCTCGCGCTTGCGGTCTACGCACGCTACGAAGTCGAAGGCGACGCGTTCGTTCCGGCTTACCTCGACCTGTTGCGCGCCGGAGGATCGAAGTCTCCCGAAGACCTTGGTCGAATCGTTGGAGTCGATCTCGCCGACCCTCGTTTCTGGGATGGCGGCCTCGCCATCATCGATGCGCAACTCTCGGCGGCCGAACAGGCTGCTCGAGACGCTGGTCGTCTGTAGATCGTTACTTGCGTCCGAGTTCGAACGGGCTCAAGTCGGGGTGTGCGACGGAGTCGCGGTAATGAAACATCGAAAACGGATACTGCGTAACGATCTTGCCTGAAGGGCTTTCGTAGTAGTGCCCACAACCGGCGTGCCACACTTCGACTCCAGCAATGGCTGTCTGAAGTTCTGCGTTGTAGGCATCCATTTCGTCGCGGCGAACATCGATCCAGTCGGCGTCGGCTTCGTGCATCTGATCGAGTAGTTCGAGTACGTAGCCAACTTCGTATTCCGCCATCTGGATGAGGGATCCGGCGTTGTTGTTGGGTCCGTACAGCATGAACAAATTTGGAAAGCCTGTAGAGGTGACGCCGAGGTAGGCCTCGGGGCCGTCGGCCCACTCGTCGTCGAGACTGCGGCCGTTGCGGCCCGTGAAGGGAATGCGCGATGCGAACTTGTCGACGACGTATCCGGTCGCACAGACGATGACGTCGAATTCGCGTTCAACGCCGTCGGACGTGACGATTCCCTTTGGGGTAATGCGTTCGATGCCGTCGCTTACGAGTTCCACGTTCGGACGGTTGAAAGCGGGGTAGTAGTCGTTTGAGAACAGGGGACGGAAACAGCCCCACGGAACATGCGGCGTGAGTCCTTCGCGTGTCTTTGGGTCGTCGACGACGGAGATGGCGACGGCGCCAGCCCATTCTGCGCCGCCAAGGATGTCTTTATTGCTGAACGGCGCGTTTGGACCGATGTAGTTCATGATCGCATCGCGATAGCCCTGAAGAGCTTCGGGATTCTGTTTGAACTCTTCGATCTGCTCTGTCGGAATCGGGAACTCTTCTTTGGGAAGTACCCACTGGGGAGAGCGTTGGAATGACGTCAGGTGAGATGCAACCTTTGCGATTTCCGGAATGCTCTGCACTGCACTCGCTGCACCACCGATTACCGCAACGCGCTTGTTCGTGACGTCGAGATCGTGGGGCCATTCACCGGTATGAATAAGAGTGCCTGCAAAACTGTCGCGACCAGCGATGTCGGGCAACTTCACTTCGCCGAACATTCCTTGCGCACTGATCACGACATCGGCGATCAAGGATTCTCCGGTTGAGGTGCTGACAACCCATTCGGCCGCATCGTCATTCCAGGTTGCGCCGGTGACGCCCGTGTTCAAGTGAATCATCGGCCAGAGGTCGAGCTTGTCGACTGTGGCTTGCATGTACTCGAGGATCTCCGGTTGCGACGCATAGGAACGTGGCCACGATGGATTGAGATTGAATGAAAATGAATAGGCGTGGATCATCACGTCGCAGGAAAGCCCCGGGTAGCGGCTGCGCTGCCAGGTGCCGCCGACGTCGCCGTCGCGCTCAAGCACCTTCACGTTGGTGTATCCCGCTTCACGAAATTGATAGGCAGAAATGATGCCGCCGGGACCGGCACCGATCACCAGAATGCGACTGTCTTTCCCGATCATTACGGACTCCTGCCTCAAGGCGTTGTGAACAGACTCATCATCCTGCCCGCTCCGGCGAATCGAGGCGACCAATTCCCAAGCTGACCTGCCGGTTGGCGAGAGAGGGGGAGGGTTGGGCTAGATTGACGACTCGCAAACCGGTCGCTTCGGCGCATCCGGGAAGCCACGTCGGAGTGGCGGAATTGGCATACGCGCTAGACTAAGGATCTAGTGCCCGAAAGGGCGTGGGGGTTCAAGTCCCCCCTCCGACACCACGAACGCCGCCCACCGGGGCGGCGTCTTCGCGTGTGGCCTCGACTCAGCGAGAGCCCCGGATGAGGTGGCCGGGACGTGCTCCGGTATCGGTGTCGTTTCGACGGGTGACCACACCGTTCACGATGGTGGCGTCGTAGCCGATGGCGTCCTGGAGGAGTCGAGTGGCGCCCGTAGGAAGGTCGGCGACGGCCCTGGGCATCGTGAGGGTGAGGCGATCCATGTCGATCACGTTGAGATCGGCTCGTTTGCCGACCTCGAGAGTGCCGCGGTCGGTGAATCCATAAAACTCGGCAGTGTCATGCGTTTGCATCTTGACTGCGGCTTCAAGCTGCAAACGTGGCCCGCGCTCGCGGCCCTTCACCCAATGGGAGAGTTGATACGTCGGCATCGACGCATCGCAGATCGTTGCCAGATGAGCGCCGCCATCGCCAAGGCCGATGAGGGCTGCCGGGTGGTTGAGCATCTCGAGGATGTCGTCCTGATTGGTGTTCGTGTAGTTGAACATTGGGACGAGGAACATCGTGCCGCCGTCACGCTCAAGCATGAGGTCGTAAAAGAGTTCGAGTGGAGTGATACCGGCTGCAGCGGCTCGGGCTGCGAGTGAATCAGACTCAAGCGGTTCGTAGTCGAGGTCGTCGCCAAGTGGGTAGACCATGTCTGGTTTGTAGGTGGCGATGAGTCCCATGCCCTCGTACGAATCGCCGGAGAATTCGGTGTCTTCCTCGGAGAGGATCGCTGCGCGGATTTCGGGATCGGCGAGCAGGACGCGCAGTGCTTCGAATGTTGCGGCTTCGTCGTACACGCGACGGAAGGTCTTGCGCTTCATAAAGGGATGACGAACGGGAAGGCCGAGAAGCATGCCGAAGGGGCGGTTCGCGACCTGCGGGCGAAGATGGGCGCCCATGGCCTCAGCTTCAACACAGGAATTCATAAGTTGACGCCAAAGATCGGGCGCACCATCGGTTTGGAGAATGAGGAACGAAACCGGCAGACCGGTTTCGGCGGAAAGACGTTGCATCCACTCGACCTCGGCAACTGAGGATTCGGGTTCGAAACCGTCGATGCCGGCCTGTGCGAGTTGGAAGACGGCTTTGCGGCCGGTGCTGGCCATTGCGCCAGCAATACCGAACAGTTCGTCTTCTGCGGCAAAGGTTCCAGGAACGGGATCACCAGCCGCTGTGCGATGAGCGAGAACGCGTGAGGTTGAGAATCCGACGGCGCCGGCGTCGACTGCTTCTCGAACGATCGCCGACATGGCAGCAATGTCCTCTGGAGTTGCCGGTTCGTTGGCGATTGCCCGTTCACCCATCACATACGAGCGAACAGGGATGTGGCCGATCTGAGCGGCAACGTCCATGGCATAGCTGTTTGCTTCGACCGCATTCAGGAATTCGGGGAACGATTCCCATGTCCAAGGAAGGCCTGCTCGCAGGACATCTCCGGGGATGTCTTCGACCGATTCCATTGTGGTGATGAGCATTTCGTGATCGGTTGGGCGAGCCGGTGCGAAGCCGACGCCGCAAACGCCGAGCACGACAGTGGTGACTCCGTGTCCGTTGCTTGGAGTGAGCGCGTTGTCGAAGAAGACCTGACCGTCGTAATGCGAGTGAACGTCGACAAATCCGGGAGTCACGATGCGATCAGTTGCGTCGATTTCCTCTGCACCAGTTTCTGCGACTGTGCCACCCACCTGTGTGAGAACACCGTCGGTGATGGCGACATCGCCAACGACACCGGGAGCACCAGTTCCATCAACGATGAGTCCGTTGCGAATCACGAGATCTGCCATGGTTCCCCCAAAGGTTCCGAGCCGCGAGGAGAGCGACTGCACTGGCCTAAGAGTAACGGGCAGACCCTTAGGGCGTTTCCACGAGGGGTCAAGGGAGGCCTATCGTCGGGCAACTGGCTTACTGGGGGGAACTCGTGAACGGAATCTACGCAGGTAATCCACATGTGGGGCTACCGATCACCGACGACGATGCGTCGATTACGGCGATGCTCGAAGACGTGAGTATTCCAACGCTCATGTTGTCGATGGTGCACATGACTGGCGACGCATCGTGGATTCGAGGACCGATCCGACCACTTGGACTCTTCCTGAACGAGATCCAGGGCTATCTGCCAGACGATCAAAAGGCCGAGATTCGTGCGCGTGCCTTCGACGAGATCGTTGCTTTCCGTGATGCTGGTTGCGTACTGCCACCACCGCCAGACGAGGCGCTTTTGCGCGAGATGATGGCGTGGTTGGTCTGCGAGGAAGTGCCCGCTGAATACGTCCCGATGATGCTCGAAGACATGGAGCTTGACGGCACCGATCAGCGAAGTGTTGTGAGCCACTCTTCAACCGAAGCCCGCGCGGCATTGCCTGTGGTGGTCGTCGGTGCGGGGGAGTCCGGCGTTCTTGCCGGTATCCGACTGAAACAGGCCGGAATCCCGTTCACCATCATCGAGAAAAACGCTGGCGTGGGTGGAACATGGTTTGAGAATTCCTACCCCGGGTGTCGTGTCGACGTCGGCAATCACTTTTATTGCTACTCCTTCGAACCGTCAGACCATTGGACGGAATACTTCGCCAAGCAGCCAGAGATCCGCGCCTATTTCGAAGAAGTCACGAACCGACATGATCTCTGGTCGAGCATTCGTTTCTCAACTGAAGTTGTGCGAGCGGTGTGGGACGAATCTACGGGTTTGTGGCACGTCACGGTGCGTAGTGCTGATGGCAGTGAAGAAACTCTTGACGCCCGCGCTGTCGTGACTGCTGTGGGCCAACTCAATCGTCCGAAGTTGCCTGACATCCCGGGTATCGAATCGTTCGAGGGCGCTTCGTTTCATTCCGCACGATGGGATCATTCCGTCGACATCGCGGGTAAGCGAGTGATCATGATCGGCGCAGGTGCGAGTGGCTTTCAGATCGCACCGACAATCGCCCCCGATGTTGAGTCGCTGGTTGTCTTCCAACGAACGGCGCAGTGGATGTTCCCCAACCCGAACTATCACGAGAAAGTTCCGGCGGGTATGACCTGGGCGATTCAGCACCTTCCCTTCTACGGACGTTGGTATCGCTTTTTGTTGTTCTGGCCTGGCTGCGATGGATCTCTTGCGAATGCAGTCATTGATCCTGATTGGCCGCACCAAGATCGTTCGATCAATGCCGCGAACGACATGGCACGACAGATGTTCACCGATTGGATCACCGGTCAGGTTGGCGACGACCCGGAACTGCTGGCCAAAGTCATCCCGGATTACCCGGCAACAGGAAAGCGCACATTGCAAGACAACGGTTCGTGGCTGCGTGCGCTCAAGCGCGACAACGTGGAACTTGTCCGCACCGACATCGATCACATTGATGCGCATGGTGTCGTGACGGCCGATGGCCAGCGCTACGACGCCGATGTCATCGTGTTCGCCACGGGTTTCCAGATGAGCAAGGTGCTGTTCCCTATGGAGTTCGTTGGTCGAGACGGCGTTTCGCTGAACGAGTTTTGGAGCGATCGTCCTTCGGCGTATCTCGGTATCACGGTGCCGGGATTCCCCAACCTGTTCATGATGTACGGGCCGAGCACGCATCTGAATCACGGTGGAAGTCTGATCTTCCACTCTGAATGTCAGATGAGATACATCAGCAAGTGTCTCGATGAGTTGGCGGCAAGCGGATCAAAATCTATGGAGCCGAAGCCGGAGCTCTACGAGGCGTACCACGAGAAGCACCAAGCGCTCATCAAGCAAATGGTGTGGTCTCATCCAGGTATCACCCACACCCATTTCCGAAATGCTGCTGGCGAGATTCACACGGTGAGTCCGTTTCGACTCGTCGACTACTGGGCGTGGACGCGAGACGTCAACGTCGACGACTACGTACTTTCCTGAAGCGTTGTTGAATCGAAGCCTTAGGTCTTCGAGTCAACAATTCACTCGAAGACGATTGCCTCAGGATCGGGATACGAAGTCATGCGGTAGTAGTCATGCGTTTCCCAAGGGGCGTTGACCTGCATGCGTCCGTTTTGCACGTAGTAGTTCTTCTTCGCCGATGCCTCTTCGGTCACCATGATGAGTTTCTGTGATTCCTCAACGAGCTTCTCGTTGTACTCGCGGAAGGCTTCGTCGGTGACTTCAACGGTCTGCTTGCCCTGTTCTATGATCCCGATGAGACAGCGAGCAACAAAGCCGGCCCACATTTGGTACCAAGCAGGAAGGGCCACGCCGCCCGACACCGGTTGAGAGTTCGGTCCGTAAAGAGTGAACAGGTTCGGGAATCCCGGCACCATCATCCCGACGTACGCCATTGGTGATTCTTCTTCCCACTTTTCGTGGAGGTTCACGCCGTTGCGGCCGAAGTACTCGGCCGGCCAGAGGTACTTCACGATGTCGAAACCAGTTGCGGAAACCACGACGTCCAGCTCGTGGTGTTCGCCGTCGGCGGTTTCGATACCGGTGTCGGTGAATCGAACAATGTCTTCGGTAACGAGATCGACGTTGTCTCTTGTGAGGGCGCGATACCAGCCGTTATCGACGATGGGACGACGAACCATGGGCGCGTAGTCAGGAATCAATTTGTCGATGAGGTCCTGACGGCCGCCAGTTTCGGTCTTGATGTAGTCGAGAAGCATGTTGCGCACGAAGTCGCTTTTGGCGGTGATCTGTCCGCCGGTCTTTTCGTACTCTTCGTCGCGGATTAGAAAATCTTTGTCGAAATCGAACAGATGCATGATTGAGGTGATCCGGCACCAGTTCCAGTAGCCGGGCACAGCACTCGTGAGCCACGTGATCTCCGGTTCGACGTGCTTTCCATACTTGTCACGCGGGCTAATCCACTGTGGCGTGCGTTGGAACATGGTGACGTGCTTTGACATCTCCGTAACACGACCGAGCAACTGCACGCCGGTGGAGCCATTTCCGATCACGGCGACTCGTTTGTCGCTGAGATCAATCCCTTCGGGCCACTGAGTCGGGTGAACGACTGTTCCGCCGAAGTTCTCGATCCCCGGGAAACTCGGAAGATTTGGGTTCGCAAAGAGTCCGGCCGCACTGACGATCGCGTTGACGTCACGGGAAACAGTTGAGCCATCGGCAAGGCGGAACGTGACATGCCACAACTTGGTGTCGTCGTTGAATCGTGCCTCAACAAGGTCGTGGCCCATCTTCACATTGTCCATTACGCCGAACTTCTTCGCGATGTGCTGGAGGTAGCCCTTTACTTCGGGTCCGCGAGCGAAATATTCGGTCCAGGGGTATTCCTTCTCGAAACTGAACTCGTACGACGCGCTCAGCGTGTCGACTCGGATGTCGGGGTAGCGGTTAATGCTCCAAGTGCCGCCGAGTTCTTCGCGGCGTTCGTAGACGGTGAAATCGATACCGAGTTGTGCGAGTTGTACGCCGGTTGCGATGCCGTTGAATCCTCCGCCGATGATTGCGACGTGAAAGCCATCGGGTGCCTTTGCACCTGGCGTTGACCAGTTAGCGAATCCGGGAAAGTCCTCGAACGAAAGAACCATCTTGCGGAGTTCGAAGTCGCCGGGCGATGTCGGCTTGCCTAGGACCATGTCGAGCATGGTGTTGATCTCGTCATCAGATGGCGTACGAAGCGACCACGACTCGAGGTCGGAGTCGATGAGTTCAACGCATCGTTCTTGGAGGAGTGCCTTGTCGGCTTCGCTCAATGTTGCGACTGGCCCGAGGCGGCCGATTTCTTGGTCGCCGGTCGCTTGGAAAATTGAGATTCGCAGAGCTGCGAGATCGGAGTACTCCACCGCTCGGCGGATGTAGTCGGTGTCAATGGTTTCGCCCATGGAAGTTCCCCCTGCAAGAAGTGCTGTGGCAACGAACTGTCACGCCTCGTCAGATTGTCAGAAATCAAACGGGTCCGCGGCGAGGCCTGCAGCCTTTGTCGTGATGGCACGGGGGCTTTTCGCAATAGCGATGCTTCGCTCATCAATTTCGCATTGCCGATAGGGTGCGCTCACTATTCGGGGGAACAGGGGAGACAAGATGACCACGTATCCACGTGAAGAAATAGAAGCTGCATTCGCGGAATTCCGTCGCCGTGGTGTTGAAACCCATGACTGGGCGGGATGGGCGCAGCTCTTCACCGAGGACGCTCTTTACGAAGAACACAACCTTGGTGTGTTCAACGGCCGCGCCGCGATCGAGGAATGGATCGTTGAGTGCATGGCCGATTATCCGACCATGACGCTCTGGATCGAGTGGTACATGATCGAAGGTAATCGGATCAGCTTTTATATCTGGAACAACCTTCCGGATCCCACCGGAACCGGAAAGCGGTTCGGGTTCCCGAACACCACGATTCTTGAATACGCCGGAAACGGAAAGTTCAGTTTCGAGGGCGATTACTACAACCCCGAAGATGCCGGTCGCGTCTTTGTCGACTGGATCAAGGCGGGCGGAACTCGTGATACTCCGCAGGATCGCTCGCTCGAAGGTATCGAAGGTTGGGCACCGCCTGTTCCCGAGCCAGCCTTTCCTCGCGAGGAAATCGAGGAAGAGTTCGAGAAGTACCGCAAGCGCGGCGAAGTTGCGGTTGTTTCGGGTGACTGGAACCCGTGGGCCGATCAATTCACCGAGGACGCTCATTACCGCGAACACCATTACGGCTATTTCAAAAGTCAGAAGGAAATTCGCGACTGGATCAATGGTGTGATGCAGCCATTCCCGACAATGGAATTTCCGGTGTCGTACAAGTTCATTGAAGGCAACCGCGTCAGCGCGTTGATTCCAAATATTCTTCCGGCACCCGATGGCGACGATGGCTACTACGGCTTCGACGTCAACACGATTCTCCACTACGCCGGAAACGGAAAGTGGAGTTACGAAGAAGACGTGTACTCACCGGCAGAAGCTGGTGAAGTGATCGGTCGGTGGATCGCTGCCGGCGGAGTAATTCCGAGCGGCAAGTAGTTCTTCAGATGTCGCGTGCCGGTCGGGATCCCGCGTGGATCCCGGCTCGGTACCCGAACACGGTTCCATTGCCGATGGTGCCGCCGCCGCTCGGGTAGGCCCAACCAAAGACGTTGGCTGCAGTGTTGCCAGCCGCGTAGAGGCCTTCGATAACTCCGCCCCCTTGACGACGAACCTCGCCGTCCTTCGTGATCATCGGACCCCCGTTGGTGCCGAGCATGCCGGGGTAGATACGCACGGCATAGAACGGACCTTCGGAGAGCGGCTTTAACGCGCCCGGACCCATCAGGCCCTTGCGGTGACGCTCGAAGTCGGGATCTTCGCCGTTCGCAGCATTCTCATTGAACCGTTCCACCGTGGAAACAAGGGCGCTTGGCTCGATGTCGATCATGGATGCCAACTCGGCAATTGAGTCGGCTTTGATGGCCCAGTCGGGATCAGGCTCGCCTGGGAACATCGACAGCACTCGCACTTTCGATCGCACAACGTTGTCGAAGATTTGCCAGCACGGACCAGCGTTGGGGAATTCGTGATTGGTGTTGTCGAAAACTCCGAAGGCTTTCGGGAAATCGTTGTAAGGGAGCGCTTCGTTCGCAAAGCGCTTGCCCTTCTGGTTGACGACGAGTGAAGAAGGTTCGCCCCGGCCCCATTCGAACTGCGGAACCATTTCACCGTTGCGGGTGATGTCGGGGTCGAACATCACGGGTGTACCCCAATACGACGTGGTGTTGCCGAGCTGGGCGCCGGCTTTCATTGCCATGTTGAGTCCGTCTCCCGTGTTGCCGCCGGGGCTCAATGGCTTCACGTCATAGCCAAGGTGTGTCATCACCATTTCTCGGTTCCACTCGAAACCACCGCAAGCAAGCACGATGCCCTTGCGAGCCCCAACGCGCGTGAGGGCGCCGTCATGCTCAACGACAACACCTATGGCAGATCCGGTTTCGTTTGTAACCAGGTCCTTTGCTGGTGAAGACAGCCAAATGTCGACGCTGCGGCTGAGTAAGCCCTCGAGAAGTGCGGCAATGAGAGCGGCTCCCTTCGGACGAACATCTTCGGCCTCTCGTCGAGCAAGCTCCGCTTCGATCTCGGGAGTGCGAGGCATGAAGTCTTCGGTGAGCGTTGTTGCCGCGCCAAGTGACATCAACGTTCCGCGCTTCACGATTTTGTCCTTCCACTCCGGCAAACGTTCGCCGACTGGATAGGGGTTTGCCTCGACGGTTCGACCTGGACGAGGAAGATGGCCTTCCCATCCCCAAGGCGTGTAGTAATCGGGAAGCGGTTGGATATGGAACGTGGCCGGCGTGTGTTCGACGAGGTACTTGAGCATCTCCGGTGCCGTGTCGACAAAAACTTCGAGAAGCTCCGGGTCGGGAGCGCGACCGTCACAAACCCGTTCGATATAGGTGAGGGCGGCTTCTTTGGAATCGGGAATACCGGCCTCGGCCATCACATGGTTATTGGGAAGCCAGATACCGCCGCCGGAAACTGCGGTCGTACCGCCGAGGAGCTCATCCTTCTCGACCACAAGAACCTCGGCGCCCTCGTCGGCGGCCATCGTCGCGGCGACGAGAGCTGCTCCGCCTGAACCCACGATGATGACGTCGACGATTCGATCCCAGTTTGAAGCAGACACTGACTTCCCCCAGTTGTTTAAGGCCCGCGGCCTCGATTCAGATTGAGGGTAGTTCCGGATTGGAAGTCGTGCGCCCGAATGCCGGTCGGGCCTAGGGTCAGAACATGTTTGATTTGAAGATCACAAACGGAACCATCGTTGACGGCACCGGCTCGCCGAGTTACCTCGGAGACATCGCCGTCAAGAACGGTGTTGTTGTCGAAATCGGATCCGCAATTCAGGGTGATGCAGTCGAGACGATCGATGCAACGGGGTTGGTGGTTGCGCCGGGCTTCGTTGACATCCACACCCACTACGACGGTCAGGCAACCTGGGATCCAGTTCTTGACCCTTCCGCAAGTCATGGTGTCACGACGGTTGTGATCGGCAATTGTGGAGTTGGGTTTGCGCCCGTTCGTCCCGGTAAAGAGACGTGGCTGGTTGAGCTGATGGAGGGTGTCGAAGACATTCCGGGCACGGCATTGCACGAAGGTATTCAGTGGTCGTGGGAAACGTTCCCCGAATATCTCGATGCTCTCGGCGCGCGTGAATATTCAATGGATGTCGCAGCGTTCCTCCCGCATGCTCCATTGCGCGTGTACGTCATGGGCGATCGTGGGGCCCTCGACGTTGAGCCGAACGCTGAAGAAATTTCACAGATGGCCGAACATGTTCGGGCGTCGATTGAAGCGGGCGCTATCGGGGTTTCTACCTCGCGGTCACTCAACCATCGAACTCTTGATGGCGAGCTTGTTCCGGGAACATTCGCGAATTCCACTGAGTTAGTGGCGCTTGCTCAGGCGATGGTCGACGCTGGTGGGGGTCTATTCGAAGCTGTTCCCACTGGCGAAACCGGGGACGATTCTCAGACGGTTTTGAATGAGATTGCGTTGTTGTCTGAAGTATCTAAGCGAACTGGTGCGCCAGTGTCGTTCTTGATGGTGCAGTCGATGGGCGCACCCGATCTCTGGATAGAGCAACTTGCTGCGGTCGCACAGGCGAATAGCGAAGGTGCGCTCTTGGTGCCGCAGGTTGCTGGTCGTCCTGGTGGGATGTTGATTGGGGTCGCGACGTATCACGGTCTTATGCGCCGCCCGACGTTCCGTCGTCTTGAGTCGGAACTTTCCTACGAAGAGCTTCTGCAGGAACTTCAGAAGCCAGAGGTCAAGGCTGCGATCCTTTCAGAAGAAAACCTTCCCGAAGACCCTCAGCGTCAATACGAATCACTCGGCGACAACATGGCCTACATGTTTGAGCGACTTTTTGTGCTTGGCGATCCGCCTGATTACGAACCAACTCGAGATCGTTCGATCGCAGGCATCGCCGAATCCAGTGGCAAGGATTCGTGGGAAGTTCTCTACGACTCAATCGCCGGTGGTGCGCTGCTGCTCGGCGCATTCACGAACTACGCGAACACGTCTCAGGATCACCTCGCTGTCATGCTCGAAGATCCAAACACGGTACTCGGACTTTCCGATGGAGGCGCTCACGTGCGGTTTATCTGTGATGCGTCATTGCCCACGTACATGCTCACTCACTGGACACGGGATCGCACGCGTGGTGACCGTATGTCCATTGAATCAATCGTTCGTAAGCAAACCGCACTCACCGCAGAGGTTGTCGGTCTGACCGACCGAGGCACACTTGAGGTTGGCAAGAAGGCCGATATCAACGTGATCGACCTTGAGCGCCTCACGCTGCATCCGCCGCATCCGATCGACGATCTGCCTGCCGGTGGCCGCCGAATTCTTCAAGATGCTTCCGGTTATGTCGCGACGATCGTGAATGGTGTTGTCACTCGACGACACGACTCCGATACGGGTGCCCGTCCAGGCCGTCTCGTTCGCGCAACGCACTAGAACGCTCTCAATGGAACTGGGACTCTCTGGGCGCGTAGCGCTCGTTACCGGATCGTGGCGAGGCACGGGTGCAGGTGTTGCACGTGTTCTCGCTTCCGAAGGGGCCACAGTCCTGGTGCACGGGCTCGAGGGCGGAGCATGTAACGAGACCATCGAAGTGATCCGTTCAGCAGGTGGAATCGCACACGAAGTCGTCGGTGACATTCGGTCAGACGAGGGAACGCAGGAACTGAAGGCGGCAGTTGGCGGTGTTGTCGATCGAGTCGACATCGTGGTGAACAACTACGGAGTCGCAGAAGGCAGTGACTGGTCGCAGAGCGATGCCGAGTCGTGGCACGCGAGCTATGACACCAATGTCGTCAGCGGCATTCGAGTCACGAACGCGTTCGTCGATGGAATGCGATCGAACGGTTGGGGTCGCATCGTCTTCGTTTCAACTGTTGGGGCAACCCGTCCGGGCGAGCGCATCCCCGAGTACTACGCGGCGAAAGGCGCGCTTCCTTCGGTCACCGTGAGTTTGGCCAAGCATCTTGCCAATACCGGGATCACGGTGAACTGCGTAAGCCCCGGGATCATTGCGACGCCAGAGATGATCGAACTCTTCACGAAGCGAGCCGAGCAAAAGGGCATCACGAGCGATTGGGCATCGGTGGAGAAATTCGTCCTTGAAACGGGAATGGCAAATCCGTCTGGTCGCATTGCGATGCCGGACGACGTGGGCCGATTCATTTCGTTTGTCGTCAGTGAACCTGCGTGGCATCTAAACGGAGCTCATCTGCGTTTCGACGGTGGCGCTGCCGACGCGGTGACCTGATTAACGACTGCGGCGGAGGACTCGCCAAATCGCGAGGTACTGCGACAAGACCCCAAGAACAACGGCGGTGTGGAAGATCTCGTGGAATCCGAATTTCTTCGGCCACGGATTTGGCCGTTGCGCAGCGAACACCGCCGCGCCACCGAGGTAGGCCGCGCCGCCGGCCACCAGTCCAACAAGGGCTGGCTTCCCGCCAACTCGAACGACTGACGGAGCAAGGACTGCTCCGGCAACACCGAGAACTGGGTAAAACCACGAGCCTGCGCGATGACTTTCATCGAGTCGCATGACTTTGGTTCCGGCGGCAACACCCGCTGCTGTCCAGACGGCAGCCAACACGGCGTTGGCTTGCTTCGGCGGAAGCGTCGCCACCGCAATTGGGGTCCATGTTCCTGCGATCATGACGTAGATCATTGAGTGATCAACGCGGCGCATGATGCTGGCCATTTTCCGGCTCTTGGTGAGTCGGTGATAGGCGCCTGACGCACCGAACATGGCGCAGATTCCTAAGCCATAAACAGAGGCGGCGACTCGATTGCGACCAGGTTTGGCGTTGATGGCCATGGCGATTGCAGCGGGTGGGGCAAGAAACGCTGAAATCGCATGGAGCTTGCCGCGATATTTCGGTCGAGCGTCCCAACTGACCTGCCAGATCAGTTCATCGAGTGTGGCGAACGGGCGAGAGGTGAAATCAAGTGATGCACCTTGCTCGGTTTCCATATGGTGAGCGTATCTTCATCAAGCGAATTCCGATCGACTCGGTTACCGTGCGCGACATGCGTGCTTGGCAGATCATCGGAGTCGGATCGCCTACTGACGTGCTGCACATGGTGGAGTTACCCGTGCCTGATCCTGGCCCGGGTGAAGTTCTACTGCTGGTGCACGCCGCTGGCGTTGGGATGCCCGACGCGTTCATGTGTCGCTCGACGTATGCGTTTTCTCCACCGATTCCCTTCGTTCCTGGTCAGGAAATGTGCGGCACGGTTGTTGCGGTCGGCGAGGGTGCTACTGCCAGAGTCGGCGACCGACTCATGGGCGTGACGAGTTTTTACGATGGCCGTGGCGGTCTGGCGGAATACACAATCGCCAATGAAGCAACCCTGTTCCGGGTGCCGGAAGAAATGAGTTCCTCCGACGCCGCAACATTTCGCATCGGGTATTCAACGGCGCTGATCGGTTTGCAGCGAAGAGGTCGCCTTCAAGCAGGTGAGACTGTCGTTGTTCTTGGTGCCAGCGGTGGGTCTGGCAGCACTGCGGTGCAGTTAGCCGTTGCCCTCGGGGCGCGAGTCCTCGCCGTTGTTTCCACTCCCGAGAAAGCGGCGTTGAGTATGGCGCTCGGCGCGAGCGCCGTTATCGATCGAAGCTTGGTCGATGTGGCTTCGGCGGTGAACGAGATGACAGACGGTCGCGGCGCCGATCTTGTCTATGACCCAGTAGGCGGCGACTTGGCAAACGCGACACTCAAGTGTCTCGCTCCCGGTGGTCGGCTCCTGGCTGTGGGATTCGCCAGCGGAGAGTGGGCAAACCCTCCCATTGCCGAATTGGTGCGGCGCAACGTTTCACTTGTAGGCGTGTATGCCGGCGGTATTGGGCGAACCGAGAATGAATCCGATCATGAGATCCTCCTTGCGCTGTACAGCGAAGGAAAACTGCAGTCGTTTGTTCAGGAAGTGTCGTTTGATCATGGTGTCGACGCTGTAATAGCAGTCGAAGAAGGAACCGTGGTCGGCAAATCTGCTGTCATCGTTTCAAGTGCATAAGGGGGAAGAGTGGCTCGTCTGGAATCTGAAGTAGCAATCGTCACTGGTGGGGCTCGGGGGCTTGGGCGTGCAATAGCCGAGGCGTATGTCGCTGAAGGCGCGCGGGTCTGCATCGCTGACGTGCGCATCGAGCTGGCGCAAGAGGTTGCTAAATCTCTGGGAGAATCCGCTATTGCGCTCGAACTTGATGTGACTGACGAGCAATCATGGAACGTCGCCATCGAAGCTTGTGAACAGTCGTTAGGTTCTGTGACCGTTCTCGTGAACAATGCCGGTCTTGCGGAAGGCGCCTCAATCGATGACACCACCCTTGAAAGTTATCGACGCGTCACTGAGGTCAATCAAACTGGAGTTTTTCTCGGAATGAAGACGGTGATCCCAGCGATGAAACGCGCCGGGCGCGGTTCGATCATCAACATGTCCTCGATCGACGGTCTCGTCGGTTCCCCACGCATCATTTCCTACATCGCCAGCAAGTGGGCCGTGCGAGGGATGACCAAAGCAGTAGCGATGGAGATGGGCCCTTTTTCGATCCGCGTGAATTCAATTCATCCAGGACATGTTGTTACCGAACTTGGACTTCGTGACGGGTTAGATCCCAGCATCATCACAGCAATGGTGGAAGAGCACACGGCTAGGCATGCGCCGATGCAGCGCACCGGAACACCGCAGGAGATTGCAGCCATGGCGGTATTTCTTGCTTCGAACGAAAGTTCCTATTGCACGGGTGCGGAATTCGTAGTCGATGGCGGGTTTACTGCTGGCTATCCCGCACCGGGTTCTCCAAACCCGTATTGAGAAAATTCACTATTGCGGCGTTGACCTGATCAGGAACTTCAAGTTGCACAAAGTGCCCTGAATCAGAAACCACGTGGAACCGGATGTCATGAACTATCGAACTAAGTAGCTCTTGGTCTGCTTGCTCTGCAGTGAGCCAGAGCACCGGACAGCGAACAGATCTCGCCAGCGACACGGTATCGATAGCGATAGAAGCGAGATCGGCTTGGGCAACGCGCCGAGGCATTCGTAGCGCATCAGCAACGACACTGTCGGCAAGTTCGGGGCGGCGGTCGGAAATGAACCCTCGATAGATCTTCTCGAAGGTTGCGTCGTCGGCGATTGAGAACACCATCTGGGCAAGGGGGGAGTCGCTCTCAGAACCGCGAAGGTCAGCCTTGGGGCTGATTCTTGTGTCAAGGAGCACGAGTGCCTCGCAGCGTTCAGGGGCATCGGTCGCAAACTGCAGGACCGATGGGCATCCGCCGGCATGACCAACAATTACTGCCGAAGAAATATGTTCATGATCGAGGACGGCAGTGAGATCGTTGGCATGTCGTTGGGCGTTGTATCCGTGCTCCGAGACTTCAGACGTTCCATGTCCGCGCCGGTCGACGGCCAGTACTCGGTGAGTTTTGGAAAAGGCAGTCAGTTGAGCTTCGAAGTGCGTCGCGTTCGAGCACCATCCATGAACGAAAACGATGGTCGATTCGCCTTCACCGCCAACTACATAGTGCAGCGTTGTTCCGTCAGTGAGAGTTACGTAGCGATCTTCCATCGCTCAGGAATTGATCGTGAGAACCGCGCGGCCGAGGTAGGCACTCGCTTCGAGTTCGTCGAAGATGGCGGGGAGGTCTTCCAGGCCTCCGACTCGTGAAATATGGCTTTTCACCACTCCACGAGCGGCGAGGTCAACGAGTTCTCGCATGTCTTGCACGGTTCCCACTGCCGAAAAGATGATGGTGGGATCTTTGAAGAACATCATGAACGGATCGACTTCGAAGGAGCCTTGGCTGGTGGCCGGGAGCCCGACAGCAACAAAGAGACCTTTCTTGCCCAGGATGTCGAATCCGAGTTGATAGCCCGCGATATTCGCCGTGAAAACAATCGCGGCATCGACGCCGCCAAAATCGCGAGCGATGACTTCGCGGGCTTCAGTGGCATCGATAGCAACTTCAGCGCCCATGTCTTTGGCAAACTTCAGTCGGTCGGCGCCGACATCGATGGCGATCACTCGGTAACCGAAAGCTGCAGCCAATTGCACGGCATAGTGGCCAAGCCCTCCAGCCGCGCCGACAATCGCAACAGTTCGACCAGGCGTGGCGCGGTGAGCGGTGAGTTTCTTCACCGCGCCGTAGGCAGTGAGACCCCCGCAGGCCAACGGAGCTTCCATGTCGCTAACTGAGTCAGGGAGAACAACAAGCGAAGGCGCCCACACCGCAAAGTGTTCGGCGAACGTGCCGATGATTCCAGTGGAGTTCGCACAATGACGAGGCTCACCCTCGATGCAGTAGCGGCATTTCCCGCACCAATACTCGCCACCGGTTCCTCCGAGTCCAAGGATGACTCTGTCGCCGATCGAGACCGATGCTTGGGCACCTGGACCGAGAGCTTCAACGATGCCGATTCCTTCGTGGCCAAGCGGCCCGTCACCCGTTGCAAACTTCCAGTCGCCACGAGCGAGATGAAGATCTGAGTGACAAACCCCGCAAGACGACATACGGATAAGCGCCTGATCGGGACCGGGAACCGGGAGATCACTTTCGCGAATCTCAATCGCTCCTGCGACACGCTGCACGGATTTCATCGTTCCCCCTAGAAGAGATGACCTGTGAAGGAACATTAGGGCGACAAGTGCTTGTGAGGTCGGGGATCTCGGTCAGAATGCAGAAATGGAACCTTCTGGAATCATCTTCGCTGCTCTCGATTGCGACGCTGCTGTTATCGAGGATTGGAACCGTTGGTACGACCTCGAACATACGCCACCCAACGTCATGCTCGAAGGTGTGATGCTCAGTAACCGTTACGTTGCGACTCCCGACCTTCACGCCGCTCGAGAGTCTGTCGACGGATCACCATTTGGAAACGGTCGTGCATCGTTCATAACGATCTACACGCTCACGGGTGATCCACAGATTGCGTTCGACGATATGAGCACTCTGCGAGAGCGTTTAATCGATACCGGGCGAATGGCATTTCCTGAGGATCAAAAAGCTGTGCGTGAAGGCGATTGTTTTCAGTCGGTGGATGCCTTTGTTTCGACCCCTACCAAGCTTGTTCCCGCTGATGTTCCGTTTGTAGGTCACACAGGAGTAGTGATTCGCCAACGGCGGGGTGGACAAGAAGCTTCGCTCGCACGAGCAGCTCGTCTTGTCGAGATGGATTTTGTTCATGGAGTCTGGAGTCTGACCTCTCGGCTTCGAGACGGACTCGATATGGACATCGTCTTTGTGGAAGGAGATGCCGCCATCGCTGCACAGCAACTTCGTGCCGCGGAACCGGCCGACTCAACGACGCAGGTTCTCGTGGACGCCCCGTACGACCGGATTAATCCGATGCATTACCCATGGGCGGAAGCGATTCGAAACTCCGACCTTCCAAAGATGGTCGCGCTCTAAACCCGTCACGCCTTCAGCTGGTCATACCGCCGAGGCCTACAAGTCCGCGTGCGAGTTCGATCTCACCCATGTGGCGAAGTCCGTGCTGGTAGAGCCAACACTCGAACCCGTCGAGGACGGTGATTCCTTCGGGCCCGGCAACGCGCGCGCTGTAAGTGGAGGCCACCTGTGGAGGAAATGGGCGAGGGATGACCAATCTAGTGAAGTCGGCGGGGTCCATTGTTGCGAGATAGGCCTCGGTGCGGTCGAAGACCGTTCGCTGATAGTCCTTAAACGCCTCAAAGTCGCCGATGCGTTGGTGGACCATTTCGTCGACGGTGCGTTCTTTGCCATGGTCGTTGATGGCCATCTGGACCCGTGACTGCCACTCTTCGCTCCAGATCGGCATCTGTCCAGTAATGAACATGAAGTTCGCGTCTTCTTGGGTTGTGTAGTGGAAGAGCGAAAACGCGATGGGGAGAACTTTCTCGCGTTCGAAATGGTTCACATGCTCGAGTTCCATTGTGCTGACGGCTTGGTAGTACAGCGAATGCATCGCGGCCATACGTCGTTGCAATGAATCGAGAATCAGAGCGGTCATGGTTGCCTACCTTTGGTAGAGGGGAGCAGCGCGGTTCAAGATGATCTGCGTGCGCTCGTTTACTGCTTCTTCGAAGCGTCCTTCTTCGACCATCCAGAAACGATTGGCGTAGAGGCCTTCGACAACCTGCTCGGCAACTTCAGAAAGCGGAGTGACAGCAACTGGCGTTCCCGCCGCTTCCATTGACTCCATCCAGCCGGCCATTTTGTGGGTGTGATCGATCGGGGTATCTGCTTCGTAACCGGGAGGACGCTCGGCTGCGGCCCAGATGCCGGTGTTCAGTACACCCTTCGTCTTGCCCGTTGGGAAAAGAACAGAGACGCCAATCTTCGGATTCACTTCGGCGAGCTGTCCGTACAAACATTCGCTGAGAGTGACAACTGCAGCTTTGCATGTCGCGTACGTCGGTGACATCGCAATAGGGGAGAAGCCGCCATTATTCGATGACGTGTTGACGATGTGCGCTTCTTCGTCCTGTGCGAGGAGGGTGGGCACAAATGCGTTGATGCCGTTGATGACGCCATAAACGTGGACGCTCATAGCGAAACGCCAGTCGTTGATTTCGTGTTCCCACAGCCGGCCATGAGCACCAGATGCGACTCCGGCGTTGTTGCAGACGACGTGTACTTTCCCGAATCGATCGAGGGTCGCGTCGCGCAAGGCTTCAACCGATTCCAGGCTGGAAACATCGGCGGTTACGCCGATGACCTCACGGCCATCGCCGCCAAGTTCGTTGACGACACCATCAAGTTGCTCGGCTTTGAGGTCGGAGAGGACGACTTTCATGCCCTCTGCCAAGAACCTCTCACCCATGGCCTTACCGATGCCACCGGCACCACCTGTGATGACGGCAACCTTGCCCTTGAGTTCTTTCATTGTTCCCCCTTTGAACAGATGTGAACCCTATCTCTGGAAGGCTTCCGCTTCCGCGAGAAAGTTGGGGCGCGACGACGGCGACTGGGCTACGTTTCGAACTTCAGTCGTTCGTCTTAGGGGGAAACATGGGTTCAACAGTTGGTCAGTTCTGTATTGCTGTAAACGATCTTGAAGAGTCGGTGCGCTTCTACACAGAGATCATGGGTCTTGTTGAGCACGGTCGGACAGAGATTCCGAATGTGAACGAGGTTCATCTCGCCGGCGCAGAAGGTGAGCATGGTGGTCGTCTGCAGCTCGCCAAGTTCAACCCCACGATGACCCCGCAGCCGATCGACCACGGTCGAGCGCTTTGGAAGGTCTACATCTACGTCGACGACGCCGTCGCCACATGGGAAAAGGCCGTTGCCGCTGGGTACGAGTCGCACATGAAGCCTGAGCGACTTGAACGCTGGCCAGTGATCGTGGGCTTCATCTCTGATCCCGACGGCTACCTCATTGAGATCATCGAATCTGAAGGTCCGCGACCCGGGCATTGATCCGGGCCTGAGGCCGAAATTTTCATGTCGACTGAAAGGGTCGTGGGTCGGAGAATTGACCTGCGACCCTTCGTCGTTCGTGCAGAGTGCGACATAGTCTGAGAATATTGCCCCTCTGAGTAGGGGTTGACCTAGGGGGTCCCAATGAATGCTGATGATCTGATTCTGATCAGTGTCGACGACCACATCGCTGAGCCGGCGAATATGTTCGACGCGCATGTGCCCGCCAAATACAAAGAGTTCGCGCCCCGCGTCGTCACCGACGAAAACGGCATCGAACAGTGGTGGTACGGCGACCTCAAAGGACGCAACCTCGGTCTCAACGCTGTAGCCGGCAAGCCTCGCGAGTATTTCAACGTCGATGCTTCTCGATATGACCAGATGCGCCCCGGTTGCTTCGACGTCAACGAACGAGTTCGTGACATGAATGCAGGCGGTCAACTCGCCGGTTTGAATTTTCCTAACTGGACCGGCTTCTCTGGCCAAGTTCTGAACCAAGGCCCTGATCGTGCGATCAACGAAATCATGATCAAGGCGTACAACGATTGGCATATCGACGAATGGTGCGGCGCGCATCCCGGTCGATTCATCCCTTGCGGGATCCTCCCGCTTTGGGATGTTGAAGAAGCTGCAGCCGAAGTTCGCAGGCTCGCATCCAAGGGTTGTCACGCCGTCACGTTCTCTGAAAATCCTGCGGCCCTCAACATGCCGTCGATCCACTCCGGAGCTTGGGACCCGCTGTTCGCTGCGTGTGTCGATACCGACACCGTGATCTGTTGTCATCTGGGTTCTTCTTCGAAGAGCGCAGCGACATCAGTTGATGCTCCCGCTGGCGTCGCTATGACGTTGTCGTCCGCCGGAACCGTTTACACGCTTGTCGATCTCATCTGGGCAACCTTCTGGGAGCGATTCCCTACCCTGAAGTTCTCGCTCACTGAAGGCGATATCGGATGGATTCCTTATTTCCTCTGGCGCGCAGAACACGTCAATGATCGTCACGGTGGTTGGATCAACCACGACTTCTCCAAGACTGGCTCACCCACGCAGATCTTCAATGACCACATCCTTGTGTGTTTCATTAAGGAGACCGTCGGCCCACAGCTCTTCGACCACTTCAACATTGACAATGTTTGTTGGGAATCGGACTACCCGCATTCGGACGGCACGTGGCCGAACGCCCCAGAGGAACTCCTTAAGACGCTCAAAGGCTTCGACGACGCAACAATTGATAAGGTCTCGCATGAGAACGCGATGAAGCACTACAACTTCGATCCGTTCACGCACATTCCGAAAGAGCAAGCAACGGCTGGTGCGCTTCGTGCACTCTCGCCCGATGTCGACGTCGTCACGCGAACAGGTCGTCTTGCCGACGAACGTGACCTGGCTCAGTGGAACAGCATCATTTCTGGTGTCGCCGCTGCGGCGAAAAGCTGATCGTCAGTCAGACGCTCGAAGGCTCACGGAGAGTCCAGATTGCAGCACCATCCCCGACAGGGGATCGACTTGACGGCGTCTGTCAGTGTTCAAGTCGAGTTGGGTCAGGATCGCGCCACATCAGCCACACCGGTGGGCTGCCCGGAACACTGACCTCTTTGAGAACTCGAAAGCCAAAGCGTTCGTAGAAGGGAAGGTTCTCGGGCTTCTGTGTCTCCAAGTAGGCGGGCTCGATTGTTGCGTCGCATTTGGTGAGCACTGGCTCAAGCAACGCTCGTCCCTACCCGTGTCCCTGAAGACTCGGATCGACACCGAGAAGAGCGAGATACCAATGCGGCTCCGAGGGATGCTCATCCTCTACAGCATTGAGGAGCTTGAGACCCGTGACTCGGTTGCGTCCCGTGAGTAACGCTCGTGCGCACGCTGCGTAGATCTTGAACTCGCGCGATTTCGATCGGGGAGTCCCTCCGGGAGGAAGCCACGATGCAGATCCAACAACGCGTTCATTTTGAAGCGCTCCCCAGACCTCTCCGTGAGTAAAGCAGTCGCGTAAAAGCGCGCCGAGGAAGATTGGGAGTAGTCGCGTTTCTTGTTGTGGGCTGCGGGCGAAAAACCCAAACAAAGGGTCCGGCCAAAACGCTCGGCTCGTCACTGCAATCGCTTCGCTTCGTTGCTGGCGCGAAACGGGTTGGATCGGCGTCTGCTCTGGCATGCGACGAGGGTAGTCAGGCGGCCTCAGCGGATGCCGGCGAACTCGGAGCGCAAACTCAGAACGATGGGACCATCTGTACACTCTTGCCACTGAGTATTCCGGGGGGAATACACCGGGCCTCTCGTGTAGGGCCGGTCCTGAGGGGAGAGAGCTGTGTCTGAACGTCGCGTCGCCGTCGTCACGGGAGCCAGTCGCGGAATCGGGAAGGGAATCGCGCTTGAACTCGGCGCGGCGGGCTTCACCGTTTATGTCACCGGTCGAACGGTTGACGCCGGACCAATCCCTGGAACGGTGGGCGAGACGGCGGCACAAATTGCTGAGCTCGGGGGCCAGGGGATTGCAGTCGCGTGTGATCATCACGATGATCAGCAGGTTGCCGCAGTCTTCGATCAAGTTCGAGCGGAACAGGGTCGGCTCGATGTCTTGGTCAACAACGTGTATTCCGCCCCTGACCTTGTGCCGTGGCTTGGAAAGAAGTTTTGGGAACTCCCGATTGCAGCGTGGGATCAGGTCATCGACATCGGTACGCGCTCTCACTATGTTTCGAGTGTTCTTGGCGCACCACTGATGCTTGAAAACCACAGTGGACTTATCGTGAACGTTTCATCTTCCGGTGCTGTGAGTTATGGACACAACGTTGTCTATGGAGTCGGAAAAGCTGCTGTCGACAAGATGACGTCAGACATGGCCATTGAACTTGCAGGCACTGGAGTTTCGATTGTCTCGTTGTGGCCCGGACTCGTTCGTACAGAACTTCTTGACCTCGGTGCGCAGACCGAAGGCGACGAGGTGTTTATTGAGCTGCCGGGCGAGGGACGTTTCGATCTCTCGGGCGCAGAGTCACCGCGTTTCCTTGGCCGAGCAGTCGTTGCCCTCCTCGGATGTGCCGACATCGCTGAACGATCTGGGAAACCGTTCTCTTCTGCAGCGCTTGCCCGAGAACTCGGATTCACCGATCTCGACGGAACAATCCACGAAGTCCTCCTTCGTCCGGAGGCTTAATGGTGAGGCGTCGTCAGGTCGCTGTTGGGTCGAATCCGGACTTGGTAGAACAATTTGAGGGGGCAAATGTTTGATCTCGTGATTCGCAACGGCACGGTTGTCGATGGCACCGGTGGGCCTTCGTATTTGGCGGACGTTGCCATCATCGACGGAATCATCGTTGCGATCGGCGAGGTAGTAGGTGCCGGTCGGGCGGAAATCGATGCCACAGGGAATGTCGTTACTCCCGGCTTCATCGATGGTCACACCCATATGGACGCCCAAGTTTTTTGGGACGCTGCCGGAACGAATTCCTGCTGGCACGGCGTCACAACAGTTGTGATGGGCAATTGCGGTTTCACAATCGCGCCAGTTCGTGCTGATGCGCATGAACTCGCAGTTCGGTCGATTGAACGATCCGAAGATATTTCGGCCGAGGCCATGGCTGCTGGAGTGCCTTGGGACTGGACGACGTTTGCCGACTATCTCGACTCGCTCGATCGAACTCCAAAAGCCCTGAATTACGCGTCGAATATTGGTCACAGCGCATTGCGAAGCTGGGCGATGGGCGAGCGAGCATTTCATGAAGCGGCGACAGCTCACGACATTGCTTTGATGAAATCAGAACTCGCCGACTCCCTACGCGCCGGTGCTTGGGGTTTTACGACTTCTCGAACGGTGCATCACATGACACCTTCCGGAGACCCGGTTGCTTCGCGTCTTGCGGAGTGGTCAGAGGTCGATGAGTTGGTGCGTGTCATGGGAGAGCTCGACGCAGGAGTCTTTCAATTCGTCGAAGATCCTCCATCGGACGAAGCGCGATCCCATCGAGACGACGAACTTTCATCGCTAGCGGTGGAGACTGGTGTTCCATTCATCATCGGCGCGACGTCCGGAGCGGTTCGTCCCCTTGAGCTCATCGCCTCCACGCGAGCGCTCGGCGGAATGATGACGGGGATGACGCACCCTCGTGGCATCGGCACCATGTCCTCGTTTAAGAGTCAACTTCCCTTCGACACGCTCTTTGAATGGGCCGCGGCTCGGGCCAACGGTCAAGAAGCGTTCTTTGCAACTCTGCGCAACGCGACATCTCGTCAACCGCTTGTTGACGCTGCCCGAAGTGCGACGTATCAAACGACCTATGGGGGAGAGGCGAGACCACCCGATTTCGACCGGATGCAGGTGCTCGAATCTCCGCTTCCACCGCATCGAACGGTTTCGCAGATCGCTGATGAGCGTGGCATCGATCCGGTAGAGGCAATGATTCAACTCGGCATCGAAACCGATTTCGATGTCTTCTTTGTTCAAACGATGACGCCGTTCAACGAAGCCGCTGTGCTCAGCGCGATGAAGTCCCCGGGCACGGTCATGACATTTTCGGACTCTGGGGCGCATGTGAGTCAGATGTCTGACGCATCGATCTTCACCCATCTGCTCGCCTACTGGGTTCGCGTACGTGGTGAGTTCACCCTCGAAGAAGCAATTCAAATGATGTCAAGTGCGCCGGCGGAAGCGTGGGGCTTCCGTGATCGTGGTGAACTTCGCGTTGGGTTCGCCGCCGATATCAATATCTTCGACCCCGACGTCGTAGCGCCCGAATTGCCAACGCTTGCTCATGATCTACCTGCGGGTGCCCGCCGTATCGTTCAGAAGTCACGGGGATTTCTGGCCACAGTTGTTGGCGGTGTCGTCACGACACAAGAGGGTCAAAGTACCGGCGCAACTCCGGGACGTTTGTTACGCGGCCAACGTCGCTCAACCAAAGAGGTGCTGAAATGAATTCGCTTCCATGGGTTATTTCCGTTGACGACCACGTCGTT
>Ga0114960_10000839_pt1 | contig 25274 bp, 23 predicted proteins | sample C_130625_MF_Meta_FD_92637 | JGI IMG/M metagenome (GOLD analysis project Ga0114960, IMG submission 92637) | Freshwater microbial communities from Lake Croche, Canada to study carbon cycling - C_130625_MF_MetaG | ecosystem: Environmental > Aquatic > Freshwater > Lake | place: Lake Croche, Canada... | reverse complement strand
CTACACTATAATGATAAAAGTTTTCTAACTCTACTGGAGAAATATAATGACTGAAGAAGAGATGTTAGCAGAAATCTTTAAGATTTATGTACCTGCAGAATCAGCGAAAACTGTTGAATATAGAGCATATTACAACTATACAGACAATGAGATCATATGCTTTAGTCAAGAAGAGTTAGAACATCCATATTGGGTTTCGATATCCGAAGAATGGTACATGACTATGCGCCCTGATTTATTTAGAATCGAAGATGGTGTGATGGTAAAGAAAAATATCAATGATGGTAGTAGACTACAGATGAAAATGTCAGAATTTAATCTTAATAAGAAATTCACATCATTGAGAGATGATAAGCAATTTCCTGTATGGCCAGATTTTGAAGGCGAATTAGACTGTTGGAACGAAGATGACTGAAATAATTGATATTAACGAACTCGATTGTGTATACCTAAGTTACGATGAACCAAAAGCAGATGAATTTTGGGCACTGATCAGTGCTAATGTGCCATGGGCAAAGCACGTTCATGGTATCAAAGGCAGCGATGCAGCGCATAAAGCCGCTGCCGCAGCAAGCGATACTGAACGATTTATTTTAATTGATGGTGATAATCTACCAAATTGGGATTTTTTCAATCAACAGTTACGTATCACTGAATCTAATAAAGACTGCGTGTTTCGTTGGAGAGCCCGTAATGAGATCAATGGGTTGACATATGGCAACGGTGGCATTAGCAGTTGGACACGAGACTTTATTAACACGATGCGTACACATGAAGCAACAGATGGCACAGATGAAACCGTAGTTGAATTCTGCTTTGATAATAGATATTGGGCCATGCATGATGTTTGGAGTCATACGTATCCAAATCAAAGTCCATTACATGCGTGGCGTGCAGGATTCAGAGAAGGTGTTAAGATGTGCTTAGATCAAGGACGTAGACCTTCCCCATCTGAATTTGATACTGCGGTTTGGCATGGTAATAGATTCAATCTAGAAATTTGGTCCAGCGTTGGATTAGATGCTGAAAATGGAGCATATGCAATGGCAGGCGCTCGTCGCGGCACATATATGTGTATGTTTGATGATGACTGGAACTATGCAGATGTAAGAGATTTTGATAAACTTCAAGATATTTGGGAAACAATCAAAGACAATGAACCGCTTGTTGACATCGAAAAGTATGGAGAAATCTTGACAAAACGATTAGGATTAAGTATAGTAACACTTGATGTAGACGCGAGTGCGTGGTATAAAAGCCATAGGCAGCAATGGCAAAATGTAGATATTATGCTTCCGGAAAGAGATTATGTCAGAGTCCTCAACGAAACCGCTAGAAACCTCTGGCGATAAGAATACACTGAATGAAGATGGGACTCTAGCCAGCGGCTTTATGAGTGAAGCAGAATACATGCGGGAAAAATTAGGTCCTGCACTGTGTCTTGCCAAGTGGCAACAGACCAGTTTGCATCTTACTACTGGACATACTAACAGTTGTTATCATCCACCCCTACACAAAATAGAGGTAAAAGAACTTGAGAATAACCCCAGTGCGCTCCATAACACCTATTACAAGAAGACCCAAAGACAGCGGATGCTACGGGGAGAGAAGCCAGAAGAATGTTCATATTGCTGGCGTGCTGAAGAAACCGGAAACTTATCAGACAGACATTACCGATCGGGGGAGTCCTGGGCGGCTGAGAGATTTGATGAGATTGTGGCTCAAGATCCCCTAACTTGGAATGTGAATCCTGCATATGTTGAAGTTAATTTTTCTAATGTTTGTAATCTTAGATGTAGTTATTGCAGTCCTCAATTTAGCAGCACATGGGCTCAAGAACTCACCAAACACGGAGCATATCCTACGAGTACTAGACATAATGACCCTAGTCACTTTGTGGGCGAACGCCACGTTATTCCCAATCGTGATGCTAATCCCTATGTAGAAGCATTTTGGAAATGGTGGCCTGACTTATATCCCCAACTAAAACATTTTCGTATGACTGGCGGCGAGCCTACCATGGATCGTAATACATATCGTGTATTTGATTATGTGCTTGCAAATCCTAAACCTGATCTTCATCTAAACACAACCAGCAACTTCAGTCAAGATGCTGTTGTATTTGACAAATACTTGGGTTATGTAAAACAGTTGTGTGAAGGTGAGAAGATTGAACATTTCATGCAGTTTGTCAGTTTGGATACATGGGGCAAACAAGCAGAATATATCAGAGACGGAATGGATTTTGAACTTGTTAAAAAAAATGTTGAAAGATTCCTTACGGAAATACCATATCGAAATAGTCTTACATTTATTATTACACTGAGTAACTTGGCAATTCCCAGTGTTCAAAAATTACTAGAATGGATCATCGAACTTCGATTAACACATAGTACAACTTATCAGCGTGTGTGGTTTGATACACCTATATTGCGAGAACCAAAGTGGCAGACACCTAGAGGTATGCCTGCTTCATTTCAGTTTAAATTGCAGCAAACTGCCAACTGGATGAAGAATGTTTTAGAAACATCAGACACTAGATACCATGGATTCAAAGATTATGAGGTACAGCGTTTACAGCGTGTTGTAGATCAGATGGATCCTGCAAAGTTCCAATTTACCAGCGAAGTTAAAGCAGATTTTTATAAATTTTTCAATGAACATGATCGTCGTCGAGGCACTAATTTTCTCAAGACATTTCCTGAGATGAGCGAGTGGTGGGACGAGTGCAAATATTGGGCAGAAAATGACAAACAGTAAACGTAAAGACGAGACATTTCTAGAGTATAAGCAGCGTGTACTAGATACAAAATCTAATTCATTCTGCGGAGCCAAATGGTATAACGCAACTATCTGGCTAGGTAGTGGCATGACTACAAGTTGTCACCATCCTCTTCCACATAAAGTCCCAGTTGAAGAAGTTATGGAAAATCCACGGGCATTGCATAACACTCAAAAGAAGAAAATGGAACGACTGATGATGCAGCAAGGGCAAAGACCTTCAGGTTGCGAATATTGTTGGAAGATCGAAGACACTGGAACTGATGCTATCAGTGACAGACCATATAAATCGATGATATATAGTGAAGAAGAACTTGCCTTTGCTCATGCATTGCCTAGTACAACGGACGTTAATCTCAGAACATTAGAGATAGCATTTGATCGCACTTGCAATTTTGCTTGCAGTTATTGCAATCCAGCATTTTCAACAACATGGGCAAAGGATATTAAACAAAATGGACCTTACACAGATCTTACTAGCGATGGTCGTAATCATTTTACTCACGAGCATGGCAGTAGCCAGCTTTATCGCGTGGGCGAAGAAAATCCGTACGTGGAAGCCTTCTTCAAATGGTGGGAATCGGACCTCAAAGATACCCTCCAAGAGCTTCGTATAACCGGTGGAGAACCCACAATGAGCGCGGACTTTTGGCGCTTGATTGATTGGTTCAAAGATAATAAAAGCAATGTTAAACTTGCTATTAATAGTAATCTTGGTGCAAAGGCTGATCTAATAGATAAACTAATTACAGCAAGTCATGATATACCACATGTTGAACTTTATACAAGTTGTGAAGCAACAGGATTAAGTGCTGAATACATCAGAGATGGTTTAGTATGGCGAGAATGGTGCGATAATTTTACTCGTTTGGTTGAAGAAGGTAACTTTAATCAGTTGCATGTCATGATGACAATTAACGGACTATGCTTAACAACAATCGTTGAATTCTTAGAATATCTAATGTTGCTTAAAGAATCGTATGGGCGTAATGTTTTAACCTTTACACTTAACATTCTACGCTTTCCCAGTTTTCAAAGTCCATTGGTATTGCCTTTAGAATATAGAAAAACTGTAATTGCAAAATTGCATAACTGGTATCTGAAGAATTGCGAAAGTTCACTTCTGCATGACATGGAACGTGAGCATGTATTACGACTTATTACATATCTAGAATCTGTTGAAAGTCCTCATGCTGGAGCCAGCCCTGCAATAGAACTTGAAAGAGACTTTAAGCGTTTCTATATGCAATATGATCAGCGTCGTAATAAAAATTTTGAAAAAGCATTTCCTGCACTCAAAAATTGGTATGATGGGATCAACACATGAGCGCACACGATAATATAAGAAAATGGAAAGAGAAGACACTGGACTCTAAGAGCGCAAGTTTTTGTGGCGCCAAGTGGTTCAACGCAAGCATTTGGCTATGGTCAGGTACAACAGCCAGTTGCTATCATAATCCCACACATCAAATTGATCTTGAGGCAATTAAACTTAATCCCAAAGCATTACACAATACTCCTATTAAAAAGTTAGAACGGCAGATGATGCAGAAAGGTGAGAAGCCTGTCAACTGTCAGTTTTGTTGGGTGATGGAAGATCTGGATTCTAAAAATTTAGCAGACAGAACTTGGCAAAGTACGCTGACTAGCGACGACGAACTACAACGTGCATTTGATACGAGCCACGAAGAAGATTTCAATCTAGAATACCTAGAAATTGGACTTGATAAAACTTGCCAGTTGGCTTGCAGTTATTGTAATCCTGCAATCAGTAGTTCATGGGTCAAAGATATTAAACAAAATGGTCCATATACAGGATTAATAACAGACACACGCAATCATTATACTGCAACACATGAAGAATCAAAATTATTTGATTATAAAGATGTAAATCCCTATGCAGAAGCCTTCTTCAAATGGTGGGAAACTGATTTACATAAAACACTAAAACAGTTACGCATCACAGGTGGCGAACCTGCAATGAGTGGACATCTGTGGAAACTTTTTGATTGGATCATCAATAATCCTAATAAGAGTCAAGCCAAGATAGAACTTACAACTAATCTAATGTATGAAACAGAAAAAGTTGATAGGTTAATTGACTTTGCAAGTAAAGTAGATAACAAAGTAGAAATTTGGACCAGTTGTGAATGTATCGGGGAAAAACAGGAATACATCAGAGATGGATTCAAATGGAGTATATGGACAAGTAATGTTACTCGTCTATTAGAAAGTAATGTAATACAGAAAATAGTACTGTTATCTACTCTCAGTAATATTGCTTGTGATGGATTCTTAGAGTTTCTTGAATGGGTGATTGAACAAAAGATAATACACGGAAAGAATAAAATAACAGTTGGGGTGAATCCTGTTAGGTTCCCAACATTCCAAAATGTTATTGTATTGCCGATGGACATGAGAATAAAGTATAACAACGAATTAAAAGATTTCATGAGTCAGAATAAAAATATGTTTGATCCGTATGAAACAGATGTCATTAATAGATTCATCGATTATCTACTCGATGTTGAAATCCCACATCAAGAAATATCTCATATGTCATTTGAAAAGAAACTATACGAAAAAGGCAAAAATATTTTAGATGTTGATCTACTAGAAAAAGATTTTAAACGATTTTTTGTTGAATATGATAAGAGACGCACCAAAGATTTTAATACAGCATTTCCGAATTTAAAGGACTGGTACAATGACATACAACTATAATGACAAACAGCCAGTTAAGATTGGAATTAATGATCTCAGTGAAAAGCATAAAGATTTAATATTCAATAATAAAACATTTTGCATATTACCGTGGTTACATGTTCATAGTTTTCCCACTGGTCAAGCATATCCTTGCTGTAACACCGAAATGCCCAACAAGATTGGCAATACAAACGAACAGAGCCTCGAACAAATATGGAACGATACTCCCATGCGAGATGTTCGTCGTCGAATGTTAGCAGGTGATAGTGTTGAAGGTTGCAAACGCTGCTATGAACAGGAAGACTCGGGCTTCTTTAGTATGAGACTAAGCAGTAATAAGCATTTTGGTCATCATATGAATCTAGTAGACATGACACTGGATGATGGAACTTTGCCCAATATGAAAATTGTTTATTGGGATATTAGATTCAGTAATTTATGCAATTTGAAGTGTAGATCATGTGGACATATATTCAGCAGTAATTGGTACGACGATCAAGCTAAACTTGTCGAAATGGAACACAGTAACGGAAGCCAATGGAAAAGTCAAAACAAGCGTCTTTACTTTGCAGGACGTAGTGAAGATGATATGTGGAATCAACTCGAAGGTCAGATTGATAATCTTGAACAAGTTTATTTTGCAGGCGGCGAGCCACTTATCATGGAAGAACATTATCGCTTGCTACATGAATTGATCAAACGTGGCAGGACCGATGTTAGACTTATCTACAACACCAACTTCAGTGAAATTACTTACAAAAAGACCAATGTACTCGAGTTATGGAAAGAGTTTAACAGCGTTAGTGTAGGCGCAAGTTTAGATGCCATGGGTCCTAGAGCAGAGTACATTCGTAAGAATACAGATTGGGCACAGGTTGAACGTAACAGAGAATCGATGCTGAAGATATGTCCCAAGGTTGATTTTTATATTAGTCCAACACTGAGCATTATGAATCTTTGGCATGTACCCGACTTTCATAAAGACTGGGTCGGTAGAGGTTTTCTAAAGCCTCAGGATCTTAATGTAAACATACTACAGGATCCTGCATTTTTTAGAATTGATATTGCGCCTGACTCTTATAAACAGCAAGTTAAACTAAAATATGAAGAACACATCGAATGGTTGCGTCCCCAGGATCATCTGAATCGTGCTACAACAGGCTTTGAAAGTGCTGTTAATTTCATGATGTCAGATGATAAAACATCATTGCTTCCAAAATTTTGGGATCGCACAGGTAAATTGGATACAATCAGAAATGAAAATATATTAGATATAATACCAGAGTTAAAGGATATGCTATGATCGAGAATATTTGCATATTGCCTTGGGTCAGTGTTGAAACAAGCCCATTAGGTGAAATCAAACCCTGCTGTCTTGCAATCGATCCTGTTGTTGATGACAACGGTAATTTATTAAAATTATCTAATAGTACACTAACTGAAGCATATAATAGTGAGTATATGCGTAATCTTAGACAACAGTTTCTAAATGGAGGAAAACCTGAAACTTGTAAGCGTTGCTGGCAAGAAGAAGATTCTGGTCGTACAAGCAAGCGTATGCATAGTTTAAATCGTCTTAAAGATTTGGTTAAAGATATAGATTTCACTAATGTTAACAGCAGCAATTTAATATTTCTTGATCTTAAGTTAGGAAATATCTGCAATCTTAAATGTCGCATTTGCGGAAGTTATAGCAGCAGCAAGTGGGCACAGGAAGAAATAGATATCTATCCGGGTAATCAAAATGCTAAAAGTAATCTAGTAGAGGGGCGTTGGCCAAGAGAGTCTGTAGAGTTTTGGGAAGACTTAATCAACATGCTACCTAATATTCGTTATATGGAATTTACAGGTGGTGAACCATTCCTCATTGACGAACATTTTGATCTGCTGGCCAAGGCAGTTGAACTTGGATATGCCAATAACATTGAGATTCATTATAACACAAATACAACTACACTGCCAAAGCGTGGACTCGAACTATGGCCAAACTTTAAGTTAGTTGAAGTTGCATTTAGTATCGACGATGTTGGTGATCGTTTTGAATATCAGAGATATGGTGCTAAGTGGGACGTGGCACAAAAGAATCTTGAGACATTTAGAAAACTAAGAAAAGAATGTAAAAATATTAAGTTGCAGTTATGCTTAACAATCAATGTTCAAAATGTTTATTATCTAGATGATCTAATTAAATGGGCAATTATGCAACGATTTGATTATATCTATTTTAATATGCTTCATGATATTTGGTACTTTAACATTAAGAATTTAAATCAACGTGCAAAAGATATGGTAACTGCAAAGTATGCCAATATCAAATTGCCCTATCAAGAAGAATTTGATCGTATGGTAACATTTATGAATCAGGGTGAGGGCAGCGATTGTTCAAATCTTATTAAAATTTTAAAGCAAAGCGACTTACAACGTAAACAGCATTTTAAAGATCATCATCCTGAAATGGCAGAGGCAATTGGCTATGAATGATTTTTGTCTTGCACCCTGGACGCATACTTACATCAGTCCTCAGGGCGAACGTCGTTTATGTTGCGCATCTAGAGAACCTGCACAAAATTTTAAGCAGTATATTGATACTGATGCAGGCACAGGTGAGTTTAGTCCGCTTAGTCTCAAATCTTGGTGGAATAGCGAACATGTTAGAACTGTTCGTAGCACTTGGTTAAAGGGCGAAATTCCCAATGCTTGTGAAGTTTGTGACAAGAAACTATTAAACACTGATGTTTACAAGGATTATTTTGGACATCTTTTTAAAAATTTAAGACAACAAGCAATAGACTCGACTGATGACACGGGTCATACTACAATGGAGCCAATCAGTTGGGACTACAGATATAGTAATGTCTGCAACTTCAAATGTCGCATGTGTGGGGATATGCTGAGCAGTGCGTGGGAAAGCGAAGCCGTTAATAATCAAATGGTTGATTTAAACAATCCCAAGAACAATTGGTTACGACAGGATAATAGACAACTCATCAAAGAGTTTGTCAGCAATACAGTTGTGCCAGAGTTCATGGCAGCAGTGGAAGCAAAGTCAATTCGTGAGATATATTGGGTTGGCGGCGAACCATTACTGTATCCAGAACACTGGCGTGCAATGGAACGCATAGTTGAATTGAATTATGCAGATCAAGTCAGAGTTCGTTATAACACTAACCTAAGTCAAATAAATTATAAAAAGGGAAATCTTTATGAATTACTCGGAAACTATAATCATTGGGAAATATGTGCTTCCCTTGACGGCACTGGATCTATTGGTGAGTACATTCGTACTGGGCTTGTGTATAATAATTGGCTTGAGAATTTTAGAACTGGTTTGGCACATCAGCGCCACCCTAATCAAATGCGTATCGACTTTACTCTTACTTTACCTGGCATGTGCGATATTCCCAACATTGTTGCCCTTGCTAATGACCTTAGGTGTGGTCTCCTTAGTAAGTGTATCTTTAGTTTTAGCAGCGATATTCTCTTAAGTCCACTAGCATTGCCTCGAGATATATTGATACCATGGATTGAACAAATACAGGACAGGATCAAAACAATGATCACACATCGCACACAGAGCATGTGGGATCTATTAGAACAACTTAAAACAAGACCAACTTTCGAAGAACAATATGGTACTGAATCTGCCATCGAAGGTAGAATAAAAGGTAAGGCACATATATTAAAATTGGAATTAATAAGAAAAGATGCTACAGTAAATATGCAAGATATTTTAAGTAGTCATAAACCTGCATTGGAATGGTGGAATAGCATATGACAGTTGTTGTCACAGTAAGAAATCCTGTCACTAAATCAGATTATTTGCAATTGTACATCGAACCAAATAATTCTGAGTTATCATATGACTGGCAAGTTGCTTTACTAAAAGAAATTGAAAAGCAATCACCTGTTGAAAAGAACTACTGCTGGCATGGATGGCCCGATACACAGCGTAATTTAGAATATCTCAGTGAGAATCTAAATCAACATGTTAAGAGACTCAATGATAATCTCAGAAATTATGAGAAAATTGACCATGTTGACAAAGAATCAATGATGCATCCTTTTACTGGAATCGATGAAGATGGTAAGAGAGGCGGCGAAGTCAATCACGATATAATGAATAAAATTCATAATCACTTTGAACATCTTCAGGGTACTGTAGGTAACATGAGCCAATGGTATAAAGATGCAGACCCAACAGTAAAATACAGTATACGTCAACTAAACAACATCTGTCATGAAATCGAAACACTTTGCTTGAGTCTACGTAAGAAATTCTATGCACCTGAATGGATCAGACCCAGTACAATAACAACTTTTCTTAATGCACAGCGTTATAAGTTAAATGATATTCATAGACAGGGGTTTTTAACTAACAGTTATGATAGACGTTTTGGTTATCTGTATATGCATTGGGCTCAGATTGGTAAGACTCTCTATGAAGTATTTCGTGACGAACATGGTGCAGATATAGATAAAGCAGTCTGCGACGCAATCACTCATCTCGAATACTACAGCGGTGAATTTGATATTGAATGGGGACAGGATGTTATCTATGGTAACAAACATCCATGGCATACCAAAGAAATGGATGCATATCATGCATGGCTGACACGTAATGGATTTGATATTAACAATACACAGTTAAGTTTAGGATACTTAGAAATAGCACGTATTGATCTGCATCGTAGTTTTGGAACAACAGATCATTTTAAAATCTGGGATATGATGAGTTCCAGACTAGATATCTACAGCATAGAATGTTTAGGAAAAAAAGCCATCTATGATTACAGTTGGGCTGATAGTGATTATGAACAACAGCAGATTAAGTTTCTTATGCCAGGTTATTTGAGTAATGTACGATAAATTTTATTACAAGTTTGATATCGAAGAAGCAAAGCAACGTGCCCGTAACGAAGCACGTACAGAATATGCATGGGTTTTGCATGAAGATGTAAATTATGAAAATTTTGATCTGCATTATGTTCCTAATCGATTCGAAAAAACTCAAACACATACTTGGGGAAGTCATAATAATCAACAGAGTCATACTACATGGCTTATTCCCATTGGTTCTGAACCATCAGGCGTAAACTATCATACACAGGTATTGCCATCAAATAAGAAAATTAAACAAATACAAGCAGACTCGCAAGGTATTGATGTTATTAGGAAACAACATGCAAACGAAGCATGGGTTTGGATAGTAGACCCCAGAGTTGATTATACTAATTTTAACTTTGATTGGTTACCTGCTAGTTGGGACAATGACAAAACACATTATTTTAGTATGTTAAATTGTGAAAAGTTAAGTTATACCAAGTTAGTGAACACTCGTGCCATTGGATTACAAACAAAGTTTCACGAAACAGCACTGAAGTTTAAAGATCCAATCAAACGTATTACAGCAGATCGTTTGACTGATAAAGACTTGCCTGAGTGGGTATGGGTCATCGACGAACGCATCGATTATGCTAATTTTGATTTCACTTGGTTACCTGATGCATGGGATCTTGACAAGACACATTGTTTTACCATGCATGGTTGTGAAGAGTTAAGTTACACTAAGTTAATAAACACAAAGTATAAGAGCAAGATTAACAAGTATCATATTGCTAATCTTGTGTTTAAAGATCCCATAAAGCAAATAACCATTGATCAATTAACTGATAAAGACTTGCCTGAGTGGGTATGGGTCATCGACGAACGCATCGATTATGCTAATTTTGATTTCACTTGGTTACCTGATGCATGGGATATAAGCAAAGTACATTGTTTTACTATGAAAGATAAGGAACAGTTAAGTTATACTAAGTTAGTAAACACGCGATATAAAGCAGGCAGTGAAAAATATCATATTTCAAATCTTGACTTTATATCACCTATTGCAAAACTTGAATGGCCTACAAATATATCTCTTACTGAATTGCCCAATTGGATTGCCAATCAAGAACTTAAGAATGAATGGATTTGGGTATGTGATAATCGCATAGATTATACTAACTTTGATTTCTCTTGGTTGCCTGATGCATGGGATTATGATTATATTCACTGCTTTACAATGCGCGGGCATGAACAACTGAGTTATACATGGTTGGCCAATAAGTCAGCACTGGCCAATGGTGAATTTAAATTTTGGTCTAGTTCTTTAGAATTCGCCAAACCTGCTAATCGTATCCACTGGCCTGCTGATATAAACTATAGTTCTCTTGGCAAGTGGGTCAATGAACAAACATTTGAAAACGAGTGGACTTGGATATGTGATCCACGCATTGATTATACAAATTTTGATTTCTCATGGTTTCCAGATGCTTGGGAATACGAATATAAGCACTGCTTTACTATGAGAAATAAACAGCAGTTAAGTTATACATGGCTTGTAAATTCTAAATCTGCTAAAACAGATAAGTTTAAGTTTCATGAATCATCCTTAGAATTTAATGAGTCTATTCCACAATTACAATGGCCAAATGGTATTCCTGATGTAAAGTGGTTAGAGCAACAAGACATCAATTCAGAATATGTTTGGTTAATTGATGATAGAATTAATTATGAAAATTTTGATTTCTCATGGTTACCCGATGCATGGGAACAAAACTATGCACATTGTTTTTGCATGGCAGGTAAACAGCAGTTAAGTTATACGTGGCTAGTAAACTTTCGTGAATTAAAAAAAAAGATAGAGACATTTAAGTTTCATGCAAGTGACTTAAAGTTTGCATATCCTGTTAAATGTATTGAATGGCCTGACATTCCAATTGGTGAATTATCAAATTGGGCAGGAAAACAAACGATCACAGACTGGACTTGGATATTAGATCCGAGAATTAACTACTTTGGATTTGACTTTGACTGGCTTCCTGAAGCATGGGACGTTAATTATACACACTGTTTCTCTCTTAAAAATCAAACACAGTTAAGTTATACATGGTTAGTTTCCCCCTCATCTATTAATACTAACAAGTTTAAATTTCATAATAGTAATCTACATTTTACTAATCCTGTGCAGTTGCTGGAATGGCCAAACTTCTCAATGATTAATATTGAGAATGATTGGTATAGCACACTACATAAATGGATATCTTATCAGTCTTATGATGAGTGGTTATGGATCATCGATTCGAGAATCGATTATACTAATTTTGACTTTGACTGGCTACCTGATCTTCAAGATCATAGATATATTCATTGTTTTACCAACAAGAATAAAGATCAATTGGGATATACTTGGTTAGTTAACAAAGGATCGTTCAAAGATAAAAATTATAAATTTCATTCAACGCATCTAGAGTTTTATACTAATCCTGCTGTTAGATACTGGGACAACTTTTCAACAATTGATATCAATCAAGATGATTGGTATGACTGCTTACTTGATTCTATCACTGATATTAAAGAGGAATATATTTGGATATGCGACAAACGCATAGATTATACTAACTTTGATTTCACATGGCTTCCTGATAGAGATGGACATGCATATACACATGTTTTTACCAATCGAGATAAAAAGCAATTGGGATATACATGGCTAGTCAATGTTGAATCTCTTAGAACACGTAAGTTTAAATTCCATCAATCTAATCTAACATTTAGTAAATCTCCTACTATTAGATATTGGGATAACTTCTCCACAGTTGATCTTACTAAAGATGATTGGTATGATTGCTTATTGGATACAATAACAAATATTGATGACGAGTATATGTGGATATGCGACAAACGCATAGATTATACTAATTTTGATTTTACTTGGATGCCAGATAGAGATGGACACGCTTACACGCATGTTTTCACTAATCGAGATCAACGTCAGTTGGGATATACCTGGCTAGTCAATGTTGAATCCTTAAAGACACGTAAGTTTAAATTTCACACTGCTGAATTTACATTTGATGTTGACAAAATTTATTGGCCAAATTTTGCAGATACATCATTGACAGGTGCAGATTGGTACGAAAGTCTTGCCAATTGGGTCGAACAACAGTCTATAACAGATGAATGGTTGTGGATCTGCGACGAGCGTATCGATTATACTAACTTTGATTTTACTTGGATGCCAGATAGAGATGGGCACCCGTATATACACTGTTTTACAAATAAAGGGCAGGGACAGTTAAGTTATACATGGCTTGTCAATGTCGAATCTATTAGACGTCGCAAGTATAAATTCTACACATTCAATCTTACATTCAGTAAACCTATCGAAAGATTAAATTGGCCTAAGTTTACAACAACTTTTCTCAGTGGTGACGATTGGTATGATAGTTTAGCCAATTGGATACTGGATCAAAGCATAAGACAAGAGTGGGTTTGGGTCTGCGACGACAGAATAGATTATGGTGATTTTGATTTTGATTGGTTGCCTGACAGGGACGGTCACGAATATATTCATTGTTTTACGATGAAAGACAAGCAGCAGTTAAGTTATACATGGTTAGTTAACGTGCAAAGTCTACGTAAGAAGCAGTTTAAGTTCTGGGAAAGTAATCTCGAATTTAATAAAAGAGATGAAGAACTCATACTATTAGACATGGGTTTAACTACAGAGCAGTATACTTTTGATAAAAAAATACGTTACACTGGTGTCATGCTTGATGTATTACAAAATGCAATCAAGAAGACAAATGCTGAATGGCTGCGCATTATTTCTAATACCTGTAACTATCAAAACTACAATTTTGATTGGATTCCAGATCTGGACCAAATTGATCAGACACACTGTTGGCCCACAGTTAAACAAAAGAAAGGTGAGACTTTTCTAATACATGTTCCCAGTTATCTACGCATGGGCGAATTTAAATTCAATTTTGAACATTTCGCAGTCTATAGAAAATCATGGCCGGGGATAGTTTATAGCGAAGATAATCTAGCAGATGGTATAAAGAATAATCCAAAGACAGGCAGTCTTTACAGCATTTATTATAAGTCAGACAGCATATTCAATGAAATACCAGAACCATGTTTATGGGAAAAGCGTCCTGTTGTTGGAATGAGTCCTTGTAACAGTATAAGTCTTGTTCCACGAGATTGTGTTATTAAGAAAGAAATATACGAATATCCTTACTTAGAAAAACAACAGGATTGTGGCAAACCTAGAGATATTGATGTTGTATTCATTCACAATGGCGAAAGAGATAGTGGGATCAATCTAAGCCATTGTAATACTATGTTGTCCAGTACCGGAATGAAATTAAAGGTCAGTAGCGGAGTAAATGGACGCTTGAAAGCTTATCAAGCCGCTGCTGACTTGAGTGATACTGATTGGTTTCTTGCTGTATTTGCCAAATGTCACGTCACTGATATTTTCTACAATTTTACTTGGCGCCCTGACTATTGGCAGCAGGCCAAACATTATATCTTCTATAATCATAATAAAGACCTCGACTTAACATATGGTCATATGGCACCTATTGCTTACAACAAGCGATTGATGTTGGAAAATACCGGCGGTCTTGATATGACACTTGCACAGGAACATGCTGTTGTTCCAATCGTACTCAGTGAAACTCAGCTCACTGATCCATGGGATATATGGAGAACTGCATTTAGTGAAACAGTCAAATTGATGTATTATAGTAAAGATACAAATAATCTAGAACTGGAATATCGTCTAGATAAATGGTTATCAGCAGAGCAGCATTGGTATAAAGCAGGTGCTCGCGATGCCGAAGATTATTTTGAAAGTGTAGATGGTGAGTGGGCTTGGATTATGATTACAAACGAATGGGATTGGTTACGCAAGCGTTTTGATACACTTTATACTACAGTGCAGACTTGACAGTTTTAGCAATTAATTCAACATCACCGTCTGATAGATGCCAGTGATTAGGTAAACTAATACAACGTCCTGCTAGTTTAGTTGCTTGGGGTGAATAATCTTTAAATGTTTTAAATGCTTCATAATGATGTATTGGTTTCTCATAATGACTAGCAAACTGTATGTTATTAAGAGACAACACTAGTTTTAGCATTTCAGCATTTTTAGGTGCAACAACAAAAACATAATTATTATGTGTACAGTGATCAACTTTCTCGGGCATCTCGATTGAGTTTCTAAACTCTTCTCTGTAATACCAACTGATCTCTGCTTTACGTCTCATGTTATCATCAAATCTCAGATACTTTACGTTCAATACAGCAGCCTGAATAGCATCCATCCTACAATTGAATCCAGGATCAATGACTTGATCTTTGTTTTTACCCTGTACACACCATGGTTTTATCTCTTCAACTGTATAATGTTTGCTGACTATTGCACCAGCATTTCCCAATGCTCCGAGATTCTTAAGAGGATTAAAACTAAGTGCTAGACTGTCGCAGTAATCAATCTGATGATAGTGATCATACATGATCTCAAAACTCTGTGCGGCATCAACTATAAGTTTAACTTTATAATGATCGCATAGATTCTTAAATCTAGATAGATTAACGCCTTGCCCATAAAGATCAACTACGATAACAGCAGATATCTTATCGTTCGAATCCAAAAAATCTCGGAGAACATCATAATCCATTAGCCAATGCTCGTCAATATCAATGCATAATGGAAATAGACCAGCAGCAATAACAGCATTGGCAGTTGCTACATAAGTCATCGACGGTATAGCAACAAGACTATTTTTGGATAATTTTGCTAATTTTAGTGCCACTGTTAATGCGCTGGTTCCAGAGTTAGTAGCAACACAACTGGCATTATTGTAAAGACGACTAACTAAATTTTCAAATTTATTGACAGATTCATTTTCAAAATACTGACCACTTGTTGAAACCGACATGATTGCGTTTTGTATTTCATAACGCTGATCCTCATATTGTTCCTGCAGATTATAAAAATTAATAGACATGACTATGATTCTCCATCCATTTAATATATGATTTAACACCACTGATTAAATCAACACGTGGACGATATCCAAGATGAGTATAGGCTTTTTGTATATCGAGTGCTCCGCGTTGCGGTTCATTTGGATCTTTGACCGTATCTCCGTAGTCAATGAAACTTTTACTATTAGTAAGTGCTTTAATAAGCAGTGATGCTTCGCCCAAACTTCTGCCCTGCCCATAAGTTAAATTATATGCATGACCGGCAGTTCCGAATTCTTCTGCTTGTGCAATACCTTTAACCAGATCTTCTACATATGTAAAATCTAATAGACTGGAAGTATCTTTAACAAGTATATCCTCATCCTTGAGTGCTGCTGAAATCCACTTTGCTAAAACTCTATCTTTGGTATCACCTGGTCCATATACTGCACTGGGTCTAACAATAACAGAATTTGGATGCATCAATTTTACTAAGTCCTCACCCTGTGCTTTTAATAACCCATATAAGTTCACAGGCTTTAATTCTGCATTTTCATTCTGAGGAGTTTGTGTAAAATTACCATATGCCATACTACTGCTAACATATACCATTCTGCATCCATAGAACTTACAAAGTTCAGTTACTGCAAACGTATTAGCAGACATGCTTGATATGGCATTATATTCATTGACTTTGACAGATGCTTGATTGGGATATCCAGCAAGATGTATGATTGATCTAGGTGCATTAGAACTATTTTTTAATTGATCCTTGATACTAAATGTTAGGCTGCAATTTTTCTGAATGAAGGTAATTCGCTTATCATCTAAAAATTCCATTCTATATCTTGTAAGTTTAGGATGAGATTCGTGATAGATTAAATCATCAATTATAGCAACTTTGAATCCTGTGTTTAGATAATAGCGAGCCAGATGATGGCCAATAAAACCCATGCCACCTGTTATGATCACATTCTTACTCATACTGCCATATCTGCTTTGATAGTTGGGTGTGACTGATAATTGATTAACTTACAATCATCTACAGTGACAGAATACAAATTATTAACATTGCTAATATCAAGAGTTGGAAAGTCATATGGCTTTCTCGTCAATTGTTCTTCGACAGCATCAACATGATTCTTATAGATATGTACGTCCCCAAATGTAAGTATCAGTTCGCCGACATCAGCGCCAATTTCCTTAGCAACAAGATGTGTTAACAATGCGTATGAAGCAATGTTAAATGGCACGCCGAGGAATACGTCCGCTGATCGTTGATACATTTGACAACTCAGAACATTATTTCTAAGGTATAACTGCATGAAAGCGTGACATGGCGGAAGCGACATTTTCTCAAGATCTCCTGGATTCCAAGATGAGATGATATGTCGGCGGCTATTGGGATCTTCCTTCAGACCTTCGATGAGATTTTTAAGTTGATCAGTTTCTGTGTAGCTGAAGGTTCCGTTGAAGTATGGACTACGCCATTTACGCCATTGGACGCCGTATATTCTGCCGAGGTCTCCGTCAAATCGTGCTCGGGGAACCCAGTAATCTGCCGTTGCATTGGCAGTCCATATAGTTTTCTTAGTGTTGTCTCTGGTTCCAAACTGAATTTCAGCAAGTCTTCTTTCATCACATGATCCTTCAATAAACCAAATTAGTTCTGCTACAACTGATCGCCATGCTAATTTCTTTGTTGTGATAGCAGGAAATCCTGCTGCCAAATTGAAACGCAGTTGTTCTCCAAAGAGACTAATCGTTCCTACCCCTGTGCGATCTTCGGTATCAGTTCCTGAGTACAGTATTTTTTTGCATAGTTCTAGATAATTTTGTTCAGTCATAGTCTTGTCCATGTAGCATATATTTTATTACGACCGAATGCTTCGGTATTTTTATTAAAACCTTCCAAGTATTCTGCCATGTCTAGTTTAACATCACAATCGTATTCTGTCATGAAAGTTGTGAGATTAATTTCCTTTATGTATGGACGGCAACTCAATAGCAGTTTAGCGCCGCCAATGATCCAAATTGTTTTGTCTGGATTATGTTGTTCCAACATCTCAAGACTTTCTTTTAGCCATGATCCTGCAATAACTTCCTGTGCTTTACTAAAGAGTTTTATGTCTTGGTTAGTTACGACAACACAAGTTCTATTAGGAAGAGGTTTAGGCATCATGGGATCTAACCAAGTATTAGATCCCATGACAACGATATGCCCAGTTGTTGTTTTTTTGAAATTTCTTAGATCTTCTTTATCGTGTGGCCAGGGCAGCGAGTTTTGGTAACCCATGCCGCCCTGGAGATCTGTGGCAAATATTGCTTTTATCATCCTAAAAGCCTCTTTGTTTTTTCGCTTACTTCTTCTGCTAATGCTTCGATATTCAAATGAAAATCAAGTGATTCTATTTCGTCATCGTATTCTTGAATGAAATTCTCAACTAATACTTCGACTTCATTTGACGTTAGTCCTTTATCAAAATAATTTTTAACTTCAAAAATTTTAGTTTCACCGTTTGACATTAAGATTGAAATTTCCTTAAGTAGGTGAATTGGAACACTTTGAATATCGGCATCTAATAGAATATTTTCCCAGCGACTACGCAGTTCATCGCTGGGATCAATTTCCTCAGCCAATTTTCCCTCAGACAGCAGTATTAGTCTTGGTCTTTCTAGTAGGAGCCTTAGGTTTGGCACCCTTTAGTTCGGATAATTCCTTCTGCATCTGCTGCATTGTCTGCATCATCTGCATCATCAAATTATTCTGATCTGCTTGTGCTGTGGCAGCATTTTTTGCAGCAACCGCAGGAGCAACACCGCCATCATCTTCTCCATAATGCACGTCAACTTCGGCGGAAGTCTTGGCCTTATTACGAGAAGCATTAGTCATGTTTGGATCATCGTTCATACCAAGTTGACGATCCATCTCATCTAATTTCTTAACAGCAGCCTCACCTCTGCCTGCTTCGTTGAGCAACTTATTAAGTTCATCTAGACGAATCGAACTCTTGCTGTTTGGCTTAACTGTAACAGCATTTTGCCCAACACGCTTGATATAATTTTCTGAACTCAATGCCTGTAGCATATTCTCTCCATTGGCCATCATCCGACGCTGTAGAATATCTCTAAATTCATAAGCAGCCTGGCCTTCAGCAGATTCTAGAACCTTCATTACATCATCATGATAACGGGTGGGAAGGATGTCGCTATAGAGGATAGCAGCCATGTGAGCGTCGTCCCCATTTAGTTGTCGTTGGACGATGATAACCTTCTTGCCGTTAGCCTGACCAACATGTTTAAAAAACGTCATTATTATTCTCCGGTTACAGCATCTTGTGCAGCAGGTGCTCCAATTGCACCATTTGCTGTTAAGAATGCCTTAAGTCTATCATATACTGTTCCAACATTTGACATTTCATCTGCTCTGAATGCACCGCGCTGGGCACATGCTTCGAGAACCTGAAGTGTAAAAACTAAATCTTGGATTCCAAAAGTTGGGACTTCTGGAGTGGTTTCTTCCGTAACTACTGTATCTTCTGCCATTGGATTATCCTTTAAATGAGAAAAATATTTACTTAGACTTATATTAGCATATCTAATTCTTGATATCAAATTATAATTCATTTAATTCGTCATCGTCCCATTCATCCATTGTTTTACTGTCTATAATTTGACCTTCAAAATCTGGATTTAGGAAGACTTCCTTGCCGTTTCTACCATCACCATACCATTGATAATAGGGATTGTCCTCAGTTAATATTTCAAATTGATTAGCATATGCCATTGCCAACATTGTTAGATCGTCTTTGGCAATCTCAATAACATAACTGTTACGTCCGCAACTACCTGCATACTGCATACATGGTCCATGCTTGATTTCATTGTGTTGTAGTAACCATAAGAATTCGTTCTTATAACGGAAGTCAATTCTAGTTGGTAATAATGCTGAGAGTCTTTCTCTATCTTCCTCAGTTAATTCTAATATTTCGGCACTGCCGTCTTCAAGTCGCAGCAATGCGTTCTTGAATTTAATAGCACCTTTAGTGCGAATATTGAGGGGAGTTTCTTTAGTAGTCCAGGGTAAGTTAGAGGTGACATGATCTACATAGTAGGTCTTACCTTTTGCCATCAAGATCCACATGGGGATCGAATCGTCTTCTAAATGCTTCTTGTTAAAATGAAATACGATATCTTTACATGCAAGTTCAATCTAGGTCATTTAAATTCTCCTTATTGTTTAATTTAGCATCAATTCATCTACGAAGTCTAATAATAATTTATGATGGTGTCCTTTATGCCAATATGATTTAATATAAGCATAAGGTTTATCATACCAAAAATCCATGCTTTCTGGATGACAACCAATTAATCCAATACGATTCTGTATGATTGCCATGGGATTTGAATTGGCATAACGTGCTATAGTTTTGAACTTTGTTTCATCACCCACAAACGCACAACCATCATAAAAAAACATAAGTTCTTTTTGATTATTCCAGTATACGGGTGCAACTGTTCCATATGATCGTTTAATATCAGCGCCGGGTTGGGTGATATATTGTGTAGCATCTACGCTGTCTAATATGTCAAACCATTGACTACCTGCCCAGTAAGCACCCATACATATGCCGAGATAATGTCCGCCGTTAGCAACATAATTAGCCACAGCATTTTCTGCTCGTCTCCGGAAGAAGTTATCATATGTTGAATAATCGCCTATCCCGCCAGGAAAAGCAACACAGTCATATGAACGGAATTTTTCGTTTTTGATGTCTTCTACTGACATAATATCAATACAATATTTTGGAGATAATGCTTGTATCATGCCATTGCAGCATTGAGTAGAGCATTCTGGATGATGTTGAAAAAGTGCTATTCTAGATTTGATCACATTTTATTTAGTATTGGCGCTTCGAGGGGGAATCGAACCCCCACTTGCAGTTTTAGAGTCTGCTAGCTCTCCACGAGCATCGAAGCATATTGTATTAGTCGTTGTCATAATAAGCAAAACGACCAAATGCAGGTTCAATATTTTTGTTATGTTTATTATTGATGATCCAAACAGTATCGCAATAGTTGGGATCACCCCAGTCACCCCAAATTTCACCATCAGTGAACATTAGTAGCAACTTAGGCTCGATGCCTTCACCCTTCATGAATTCCCAACATACAGTGGGATCGGTACCACCGAATCCTTTGATCTCATAATCCATAATGTCATCACTGCCATGAGCGGTAAATTCCTGAGGATTATGTACCTGTGTATCCCAGCACCACAAGTGAACACGATGATCTTCAAACGTATCCATAATAGACTTAACCTCACTGAAGAAGTCACGTGCCATTTCGTCAGTGATGGAACCGGAAGTGTCAAGACCAATGCAAACATCAATCTGTGTCTGCTTCAGCATCGAAGGCAACGAGAAACCAGTTTGAAAGTTTTTCTTACTGGGCACGGAATATGTATAATCATTCTTAACGGTACTTTGGATCTGCTGACGAATGAACTCACGCCAGTCGATCTTAGGCTCGGTTAGATCTTTGATCATACGACGCAGTCCGCCGGGCAAGTTGCCTGCACCGGCTGCTTGAGCAGCACTGAGCAATGCTTCCTTAAATTCATCTTTAATTGCCTGTCGTTCAGCATCGCTTAACTTGGGACGACCTTTGCCGTTGCCATCTTTTTCGTCACCATCACCGTCGCCCTCATCGTCGAGATGATCGTCCAGCATCATCTCAGCAAGTTCGTCCACTGATATTTTTTTGACATTCTTCATAAGATCATCGTAAACGGCTTCCCAAGTCCAACCCTCATACTTGCGATCATAGAGCACAGGCACAACGGTGATCTTCTTACCGAGGTTGTTATTGATACAATCTGCGTTAACGACATAGTCCATTGCGATGTTGGAAATACGACGGTCACGGCTACCGGTACGGCTCATATGGTCATAAGCACAATGTAGCAGTTCATGACAGAACAGGAACATCATCTGCCCTGTGTCCAGCATGTTGATGAATTTTGAATTGTAATAGAAGTGACGACCATCAGTGGCAGCAGTCTCACACCAAGTGTCTGCGTTGACAAGTTTGAGACGCATGGCAAGATTACCAAAGAAACCATGTCTAAGTACAAGGGCTACACGAGCAGCCAAAATCTGCTGTTTTGCCTTTTCGTCCAAAATTGGATCCATTTTCTCAACAACACGGGACTTTTTAGCGTTTTTGGGCATTGGTGTAGACATATTTGGCTCCTTTGCTATGTTTATATATTAGCAGAATATGAGATATTGTCAATGGATAATTTTGGATAAATATAGTTATGTCAGCAAACGGTATCTCAACTTTATCTACCAAACAAGCCAAACAATTGGCTAAACTAAACATCGCCCAAGGCAAACGTCAAGGAAAGACTGTTGCTGCAAGCGGTAATATAACTGGATCAGTTGATCCTACTAAAAACTATTATAGATACTGGAATACATACGATATCACGGCACTCCCAACGCAATACAGCGGAAATAATATAGTAGACAATCCAAACTCAACTGGATTATTGCCAAAGCGTCCATGGGTCAACCATACATAAAAGATAAGGAACGATTATGAACCCACAAGACCTCATCAGAAGCATTATGACAGCATTGGACAATACTGTATAAATATTGTAATAAGGTGAGATTATGCGGGCTGCTGAGTTTATCCAAAGACTTGTTAAAGTGATAGACGACTTAGAAAAGAAAAATTCTAATTCTGCGCCGCCACAACAAATTATTATTAATGTTAATGGTGTGGGTGCATCAGTCACTGACACAAATGCAATTAAACCATCGGGGGAGCCTGTAGTTGATCCCGCAGACAGAAAAGGTTCTGATGGTAAAGTCAAGTGGACTCCTCCACTACAGCAACAGCTAGATACGCTTAAGACTGACGTAGCTAAGAATCAAGCAGATCCTGCTACTATGATGAATGATCCTGCAATCTTAGGACACTAATATGTCCCAGAAGTTCTTCCAGGAACTAGTAACCAGCAGAAAAAACTATCCACATGGTGATGGCATAGTTGGACAAGTTGGTCGCCTTTGGTTTGAAAACGAAACAAATAGTATTAGATTAAGCGATGGCATTAGACCAGGCGGTCGTATTATTGCCAATGGTGTTTGGTATAATAACGACACTAACAGTCTAATGTGGACTGATCCTGAAACTGATATCGAGTATGTTATTGCCGCTGCTGGTCCAAGAGCAGCAAATCAATTAACAAATGGCAGTGTTACATTAACTTTAAATGAAGATGGATCGGTATCTTTTCCCAATTATATATTCCCAGCGGCAGACGGCGATGCTGATCAAGTATTAGTCACTGATGGCAATGGCAATTTAAGTTGGCGTGATCAAACAGGTGGAAGTGGTGGGAATAGTAATGTATCAATAAGTGATACAGCACCCACTAATCCTGCTGTGGGAGATCTATGGTATGATAGCACATCTGGTAGAACATATATCTATTATGATGGTGTATGGGTTGATTCTAACCCAACTGGCACAGCAAGGGTTACGATCAGCGAAACACCTCCTCGTCGTGCAACATTAGGTGACTTATGGTATGACAGCGTGGGAGGTGTCACTTATCTTTACTATCAAAATCAATGGGTTGACTCCAATCCCATGGGCGATTTCAGAGTTAAAATTGGTAGTAGTCCTCCGAGAGTAGCAGTAGATGGTGACTTGTGGTATAACACAATTGAACAAACAACTTATGTTTATGTTAATGGTAATTGGGTAAATTCTAACCCATCAGCAAGAGGATTTAGTGGCGATTATAACGACTTAACCAATAAACCTGTGCTGGCAAATGTTGCACTATCCGGTGATTACAATGATTTGACCAACAAGCCAAATCTAGGTCCCGTGATAAATAAAATAACAGATGTTCCTGACGTCTATACAGGTGGAGCGGGTATGCCAATGTTACAAGACGGTGTTACTTTAATTTATTCCGCAGGTATGACACGGTGGGAAACTAAACCAATTGATACAGTACAAATAAACCTAAATGGCGGAGAATACTAAATGTCAGCACCCGGTTCAATTATTAAAATTAAACGTTCTCCTAATGTAGGATCTCCAACTACGCTTGCACAAGGTGAAATGGCCTATAGTTATGCAGCAGGTGGTTATAACCTATTAGGTGATAGATTATTCATTGGCACAGGTATTGAAACTACCGGAAATGCTGCTGTTCATAGTGCCGTTGGCGGACTTTACTATACAAGATTAATTGATGCCAGTGTTCCAGGAACATTAACTACTAATGCTAATAGCGTCCCGGTATTAAGTTCAACTGGAACTATTGACAAGTGGTATGCTGGTAACACATACATCTATGACAATGTAATTACAACTACTGCCACAAATGGTAACTTAAGTCTTGATCCAAATGGCACTGGCATGGTTAAGATTGCTGGTACATGGACACTTCCTCGCAGTGCTGGCACAAACAATTACATTCTAAAAACAGATGGTTCAGGAACATCTACTTGGTCTGCTCCAACAACATACATCGGGTCAACTGCTGTTAATGTGTTTAATGCAAGTGGTGATGTCACTTCATTTGCTGGGTTGTCTACACTAAGTGGGACCAATGCTTATAATAAATTAGAATTAGGTTCTGGCACTGTATTAAGTGATCTTAATGGTGGTGCAGTACAGATTAAAACTGGGTCAGCTGGTACTTCTTCGCATACTTGGTCATTCAATGCTAATGGTAGCACTACACTTAATGGTGCTTATACATTACCTGCTGCTGATGGTAGTTCTAATTATATTCTAAAGACTGATGGTGCAGGTGCTGTAACTTTTGCTGAACCAAAGATTTACATTGGTTCTACTGCCATTGATTTGTTTAATACTAGCGGCACAATCTCAAGTCTAGCTGTTGATATTAGTGGTACCGCAGCATCAGCTACTACCGCCGG
>Ga0114960_10000837_pt1 | contig 25308 bp, 26 predicted proteins | sample C_130625_MF_Meta_FD_92637 | JGI IMG/M metagenome (GOLD analysis project Ga0114960, IMG submission 92637) | Freshwater microbial communities from Lake Croche, Canada to study carbon cycling - C_130625_MF_MetaG | ecosystem: Environmental > Aquatic > Freshwater > Lake | place: Lake Croche, Canada... | reverse complement strand
AAACGCATTGTGATTTATTATGGTGGCAATTTTATTTATTTTTTATTTTGTTACGTATTATGGTAACAAATTAAGCTATTATTTTATATTTAATTTTGTTACCTATTATGGTCACAAATTATTACGAATTCTTTCTATTTTTGTGACCATAAAAGTCTCAGCACCATATTCCAGTGACAATACAAAATTCTACATATATTTTGTTACGTATTATGGTAACAAAATATTAAAATCATCAAAAAGTCCGCATTATTAGCCGCCAAAATAGATCACAAATTATTTTCAATTTCAAATAAAATGTGATGATAAATTGACTTTAGGCCAAAAAAAAATTTTTTTTTAAATATTTAGGAAACATTGGGAAGGGACCCAATTAGCAAGCCGTAGTTTGCGTTTCCTAAATATTTAACACGAGAAATGCTGCAAAATTATGTATTACATTTATTTTTATACTCATCTGTTTCTTTATATATATCATATCCTCTTGCTTCAACTCTTTTAATAATTATTTTATTACGAACTAGTAGAGAGACTACTTCCCATGGTCTTATATTATTCTCCTGACTTATTGTCATAATATCTTTGTTTATATCTTCATATTGTTGTAATATTTTTTTATCTTTTTCTTCATGAAAATAGTATTGTATTTTTTTTTCCTTTTTAACTTTCTTTGTTGGCTCTATTTCTTCTACTATAACATTTTCAATTACTATTTCTTTAAACTTAAAACCATTAAATTCAATTACACTTTTTTTCGTTTTTTCTGTATAAGTAGAACTATCTGCTATGTTTGTAATAATATCTTTGAATTGATCAATTGTTACATTATTTTTTAATATCTCTTTTTTATTATCTCTCTTGAATTTATTCCAAATCTCAGTTGAAGTCAATTTATTATCGTCATCACTATACTCTATATTCATATCCCACCATTCATTTATAATATTATTTAAAGCAAATTTTTCATTTATTATTTCATCTGATGCTAATGATAACATTTCTAATAAGTCATTTTCCATATTTTTTAAAACATTAGAACAACCATTTATGTGTCTTCTCATTTCAGAAATCCTCTCTTGCAAAGTAGTTATTTGTTTTTTATATAATAAATCTTTTTCTCTATATTTTTGTAATTCTCCGTCTTCTTTCGTTACTTTTTTTGTAAGTTTATTAAATTCACTAGACATTAACCATGCTTGCCGTAACATATTTTGTGGTTCTTTATTACCTAGCAAATTATTAATAAATAATATACATTTTGTACCTGAATCTGTTGTAACCCATTTCTTATCAATTGGAAATCTATCATATCCGGATATATTTGTATTTAATGATACCATCCATGCATAATTCATATTTTCATTTACCATTAAATCTGATTCTATTTTTGTAACTTCTTTTTTCCGAATTGCACTAGAATAATTTTTTGAATCTACAAGAACATTAAATTCATCAAAAAATAAATGAAAATCACCTTTATGACCTTGTTTTGCTTTATTTTCAATTTTATATCCAGCAAAATCTTTAAATGTTTCTGATAATTGTTCGAAAACATTTTCACCATATTCACCAAGATATGACGCTGATTTTGAAGTATTTTTACTTATTAATTTCTCAGCTTTATCAAATACTTCTCTATTTAATTGATTTTGTCTATCCTTTTCCTGTAATAATAAATCATATTTTTCTTTCACCTTTAGAACCTCTTTATCAACCAAGTCTGTGTTATTATTTTTATGTTCCTTTAGTTGAATAGAGAGAAATTCTATATGTTTTTCAAGCTTTTCTATTTGACCTTTATACATTTTTTCAATATTTTCTTCCATTTTTTTGGTTATTTCTTTTTGAACAATGATATCCAATTCTAACCGCTGAACTTCGTCTTTTGTTTCATCCTTTATTTTTTGATAAATTTCTTTTTGAGAAAGTCCAATCGCTGCATTCCTACCTTCTCTCAAGCATTCACTACCTATTTTTAACATTAAATAATTCTCTTCTGGAGAGAATGTAGCAATTATTTCAGGTACACTTTCATTATCTGGTACAATAATTTTTACAATTTTTGACATTATATATATTTAACACAAAACCTTTATGTTATTTTAAAAACAATTTAAAGAAATTTCATGATTTTAAATTCTCTTTAAATTGTTTTTTATATATTATATGTATAATATCGGCTCCTATTAATAAGACTCTCTACCCTAACCTTTTTGGATACTCTGTTTTAGCACAATCTGGTATCACATCTGGAGCTATAACAACTATTAACAATGGAACTTATGGAAATGCTGGCGGAACAGGACAAATTACAGGAACATATGCTGGTACTGCTACTCAAAATAATGATCCTGCAAATATTTTACTTGCTAATACTCAATTAACTGCTTTAGTTGGTGTTATTAATGGTCTTACTAATAGTGGTACACCTTATAATGGAGGTTCTGCTTCTTTTAGCCCAGGCGTTAAATATACTTCTACAGGAACTATTGTACCAAGTGGTACTTTAACTTTTAATGCTACTAGTCCAGATGATCAATTTTTTATTGTGTCAGGAGCATCACTTAGTATTACATTTATAGGTGCAGTAACTTTCGTTTTAAATGGTGGCGCACAAGCTAGTAATATCTTTTTTTTAGCTAATAACAGCGGTCTTATTTCAACTGATGCAGATGGATCAACTATCCAAGGTAACTTAATTGGTGGAACTCAAGTTACAATTGCTGGCGCTAGAACCATTAATGGATCTATTTTTGCTCAAGGTACTGATGTTACTTTCGCTGCAAACACTACTATTAATGGCACAAATGTATGTTACCTTAAAGGAACCAAGATTTTAACAGAAATCGGTTATAAATTAATTGAAGACCTTAATGTAGGTGATAATGTTGTTAGCAAAGGTAGAATTATTAACAATGAAACTCTTGAATTGAGTGATTATTATTCTTTAGAACCTGTTACTTGGATTGGTAGCTTCCAAGCACCTAATCTTAACAAAGACACTTTACCTATTTGCATTAAAGCGAATGCTTTAGGAGAGAATTCACCTTCTTCAGATTTATATGTCTCTCCCGGACATAGAATCCTAGCACATGGCAAAATGGATTGTGCCAGAGATTTAGTCAATGGAACCACTATTTTTCAAGATTTTAATCATACTTCAGTTCATTATTATCATTTTGAATTAAATAATCATTCATCTGTTATTGCAAATGGTGTATTATCTGAATCATATTTAGACTTTAGTACCCGCAATGTGTTTGAACATAACCAACAAGTTATTGAAACACCATTACTAGAACCTATTACTGCATAATAATTTTAAAAATATATAATTTTAATATTATTAATCATTCTTGTTTATAGTAACATTTTTAGAAATTTGTTTAATTATTTTATTTTCTTTTTCCATGTCGTCATCGCCTTTACCACCCATTGCCTCATACATCATTTTATTAAATTTGTCGCCATATTTGGAGTTATATTCCATGCAATCTGGGTGTAACTCTTTATATTTATAAAGCAAATCGCAATTTTTATTAGATATACGCTTGATTGCCTTTCGGATTTTTTCTTTTTCTTCATTTTCTTTCTCCCATTTGTCTTCTTCTTTAATGTATAATATATCTCTCTTTTTGTCTGCGCAATGAACAGGTCTTTGTGTCACATCTAGAACTTTTAAGTTTTTAATTATTATATTTGAAATACCTTCCACATACCCTATTTCACCCATTTTTTCCAAATCAGTTAATTGTAATTGTATTGAATTAACAAAATCTGTTAAATTCATAGCATCTTTACATGTCTCATTTAAGAAAAATTGCAAATTAAATGTCTTGTTATTAATCGTATTGTTGTGAGAATTAGTTGTTATAGTATTATTAATACCATTCTTTACAAGTGATGCATTTTGCTCTATTAACTGAGTATTTTGCTTGATTAGCATCATAATTAATTCTTTTTCTGTTGGTTCTTCAGACTCAGATTCAGATTCTTCTATTTCTTCATGTTGAAAACATTTCTTTTTGTGTCTCCATAATCCAGATCTATCTTTAAACTTCTTATCACAACATTCACAAATATATTTTTTTTCGTTTTTATTGTTGATTGATGATGCTAACGCGTTGCTTGAATGTTTTATAGTAAGAAGATGACGTGTATAATCTGTTTTTTTAGACGTGTTAAAGTCACATATTTTACAATAATATTCGGTGTCGTTTTTCTTCGTTTTTTCGGTTGATTTTGTTGCCATATACTACTATAATGAATCAACATAAAAACTCCTAAACCTTTTTCCGCAAATATATTTGCGCAAAATATGTTGATAAATGTTGATTTTTAAATTTAGGTAACAATTTTTATTTGTATTTTTAATTTTTTCATATTTATTACAATAATAAATGTGAAAAAATATTTTTGTTTCGTTTTTTAATCGTTTTTTTGTTGATTTTGTTGATAAAAACGACAAAAATGTACAACCCAAAATTTTTGTCCAAAAAATTTTATGCTAACGTTTTTAAAATTATTTTTTTGGTAACCAGACCATAAAATTCAATTATGGTCTCAGCGGTCCGCTTTTTGGGCAAAAGTATTTTAGGTTTTGGATTTTGGACATTTTTTTTGTCCATTTTTCGAAATCCCAAAATACTTTCCCCAAAAAAAACAAGGGTCCTTATATAATAAATTGAAAATCATACTTAAAGAACAAATTGAAGGCTCATTGTGCCGACTTTTATACTATATAGCAAACAAAAAATCACGCCATTTATAAAAACTAGACGTAAATAGTGCCAAAGTTAATCCGGAGTATAATAATCCGGGAATTGTGCAATTATTAATATAACCTAGGCATATTATCGGCAATGAGAAATAAAACAAGTTTCTTTTATTATAAATATCCAAATAAACTCCATTTAAAGCCATATTCCCGTTATCTCTTGTTTTATTTAACAGATAATCTATATTACCAGGGATCAAACATATAATGAACTTTCTGATCATTTCATTATATATGTGTATGTTTTTATGTATATTTTATAATTACTTATAGAAATGTCAGAATCATTCGTCTATCTATTAGTGTCTACAAGTGGGGCTACTTATGTGGGAGCCACTATTGACTTGGATCGCAGGTTAAGACAGCACAATAAAGAAATCAAGGGAGGTGCCCATGCCACTGGTATAAAGGTTGCCTTAGGAGAGACTTGGACCAGAGCTGCACATGTTAGTGGTTTTCCAGATTGGCAATCAGCGTTACAATTTGAATGGCGTTTTAAACAATTATCTCGTAAATTACCTCAAAAAATGCTTCCTTTAGAGAGAAGATTGCGAGCACTTAAACAATTGATTGAATTACCTCAATCTACAAGTAAGGCCATTCCTTATAAAGAATGGTTAGTTCCACCAGAAGTCCATTGTGAGACACCTGATGCAGAGAGAATCTATAATCTAGAGTTAGTATAATACCTTATTTTATTTTTTTAGTAATTCTTTCATCTCTCTTATTTCATCTTTTTGTTGTTGAATAATATTCTTTGCTAACTTTGCTATGTGATAGTCATCCGAATTCTTTAGAATCTCTTCACTCATGAATATTGCCATGGAATGATGTTCAATCATACCTTTTACATATTCTTTATCTTTTATGGCAACCTGTTTTCTGTATAAGTAAATAAATAAAAATAAAAAGGCTAAAATCAATCCATATTTTGTTGAACTAATAGAACCATATTGCATGTCATGCATACCTATTTCTACGAGTACCATGGAAAGACCCATAATGACGGCCAAATAGGCTTTTCCTATATTGTTTGTAATATCACTTAAAGAACTCACCATTAATGGCGGCATGGCAAAATATTGTATCAAGAAACTAAATATAAACATAATTGTTAGTGTATGTAGAATTTTCATTTATATAATAAGAAGATATTTTTCGTATTATAAAATTATTTAACGTTTTCTGGTAATACGACGACACTTTTTACGTCTAGTTTGTCGTCTTTTTCCACCCATCCTACGTCTATGTGTTTTGCACTTATATTTGCGATTTGTTTGTCTTTTTCGCCTACTACCTCCAGTCGTCACTTTAATTCTTGCAAATCCGTCTGTTATTTCATTCATGTCATTTTCTTCATTAACTTCTTCTATTTGAACACGATTACCTTCTGAATTATTTTTTTTACCAAACCACCATGTCGACAAAATGGTGATTGCCGTAAACAACCATGTATTTAAATAAATTAATTGTGGTATTTTTGTCAAGAGTGTTTCCCAGTCTCTTATGAGATATCCAATATCTCTCAGATAATCTTCAGAAACTCTTTTAGCATCCGTTTGTGCATCTTGAAATTGTCTATTATATGATATTATTAGCTTTTGAAAATTTCTTGATATTGTATCTGATAAAGTAAAATAATATCTTACTTCTAAATTAGCACCAGAAGCCACTTGGGTTAATAATGCAGCACCCTTACGTCCAAGATCCACCATTTTACTATAAGTTGGTGCATCTGTTGGAAGAAAAGTAGGTTCTGGTTCTGGTAATTGTTTAATTGTTTGTAATTCTAAATATTTTTTAAACTCTTCAGGTGATTTTTCTGAAAGAAACTTTACTAAATCCGCAGTACCGGGAATATCAATCTTTCCATTTTGTTCTTTCTTTAAAACTAGATTTTCCATTTCTGCAATATTTTTTTTTATAAGATCAAGTTTATAATCATTATCATTATCACTACTTGGTTCATATAATACAAGTTCTTTTGTTGGCGGACTAGGTAATAATTTTTTTAATTCTTCTATTCCTTCAATCATTGGTAAATTACTACGAAAAACTTCCAAAGCATTTTGCTTTGATTTTTCAAATATGGGCTTTGTTAAAGTTGTTGTAAATTCTGGATTTTCTCTAAAACAATTTATTGCATCAAATGTACTTTTTATTAATGATGGATCTTTTGCTCCCCATATCAAAAAATCTTCAACTGGACTAGGTGTATGTGGTTTACATTCAGAAAATCTAGATGCTAACCTAGTTATATCTCCTAATTTTTCAGAAGTTTCATGCATTAATTCACGAGTATTTACAACCATAAAAACATCATAACACACTATTGTAATAATTAATCCAATTGTACCAATAATTTTAAGAATATTTAAAATTCCTCCGCCTTTTTGACTGCTAGTTACATCACGATTTATCATATTAATAAATTCATCTTGAAAAGCTCGTTCTGATAAGCTCATTTCTGGGTTTATTTTTTTAACTATTTTATAATAAAATTTCTGTAATGTACTATTTTTATACATAAGAGCAAAACTAAATATTAAATTAAACTGCTCATTTTCATCAGTAATACTATTTTCTGTAAAATATTCCTCAATTATTTTACGATTTGCATTTCCGATATATTCAAAAAAATTTTTAAAATTGATATTTACCGATATGTAACTATTCAATAATATATCTATTGGTAAAAGTTCTACTTCCATATAATATATTAAAAGATTATATATTGTTCATCTAAATTTGTCTTCTTCTAGTTTTTTGCCCACCTAGTGCCTTTTTTGCAGTGCTTTTTTTTAAGTTTTTAGGCATGAATTTTTTAATGGCATCTTTTTGCTGCAAAATCATATCTACAATATTCTGAAAATATGAGCGGAATTGCGATCTCATTTTTTTTAAATCATCAATACAAATCCAACGAATTTCAGCTTTTTCAAAAATTTTAGTTGTTTTAAATACTTCCTCTGGTAAGTTTTTTTGCAAGAATCTCTGATTATTATTGTAATAATGTGTTAATGACTCATCATAAGGAAAAGGGAAAATATGCATACGATAAGTTTTATGTCCAGTATTGCCGGTATAATCAATATTATAGGTGCCGTTCTTCTTCAACATCTTACGAATATCTGCATCATCTCCTAAAAATCCGGTAAGCTCCTCACCGGCTTCTCTTACGGCGGTTTCAAAATAAGACTCACTATTATCAGTTCCGCCTCCAAAATCGGAAAATCCTGGCGCAGAATCCTCAAATTTACCTTCTTTACCAAATAAGAAATATAATTTACCATTATGAATTGTTGTAGGTAATATACCAGCACCCATATAATATATATATGTATAATAAAATATTCTTTTATTTATATGGACAAATATAGAGAATTAGAAAAAAAAGATAAAAAACTTGATAAACATAATAAACATAAACAAGGAAAAACGAAAGATAAAACCAAGCGTAAGAGAGATAAAAAAAAACATAATCGCACAATTAAGGGACATTATAGAGATCTAATTATTCCTTCAACTTCGCCTCCAAATATTCATAAAATTAGTCAAGGATTACAAAACAAAAGAGTAACTAATTCTTATAGTCCTACTATTAATGAAGAATTAGTCACTCTTGCTTCTTTACCCCGTGAAAATGTAGAAAGCTGTAATTTAGAGGATGCATATCAGTCAAACCACCATTTAGAAATATATGTTCCAAATAAACACAATAAACATTTTGCTGGTGAATGTCTTGAATATGACTCACCAAGAGGAGAAGCATTTTTGTTAAAAAGTTTAAGAGCAAATAAGCATGTTGATCCTGCTAAAATTGTACCACCTATTCAGTCACATGGTAACTGTTGGTTTAATGCTTTTTTTGTCACATTTTTTATTAGTGATAAAGGTCGCAAATTTTTTCATTTTTTAAGACAATTAATGATTAAGGGTACACAAAAAGATAAAACACCCATTCCTAGTAATTTACGTAATGCATTTGCACTTTTAAATTTCGGAATAGATAGCTGCTTACAAGGTAATGATTTTGCGTATGAACTGGATACAAATAGTATTATTGTTGAATTGTTCGAACAAATTCCAGAATCTTATAAACAACATTATCCTGAGATTGTTAATATAGATGATGCAGGCAATCCAGTTACATATTATATGTCTATTATAAATTACTTAAATAATAACTCTATTCAACTATTATTTTTAAGATATGTAGATGATAGTTGGAAAGATATACTTTCGAATGAAATTAAAGAAATGACACATTTACCTCATATTATTGTTATTGAAATTTTTGAAGAAAATGCAAAAAAAATGAATAAAAAACCTATAACATTTAAGGTGAATAAAGCGAAATATCAAATTGATAGTGCGGTTATTCGGGATACTGAACAAGAACATTTTTGCGCGACTATTACATGTGAAGGCAAAGAAATGGGGTATGATGGTATGAGCAATCATCGTATAGTACCTTTTGAATGGAAAAAACATTTAAATACAAATTATACATGGGAATTTGGTGGATCCAATCATGCAAATGGTAAACCGATGCAGTGGAATTTCATGAAAAGTTATCAACTTCTAATGTATTATCGTATAGAATAAATTAATAATTGTTTAAAATACTATCTACCAATTTTTTGCTACCAATAGCGGAAGGCTCAATGCCTAATGTAAAATCTTCTGGTTTAAATAAAATATCACTAACTCGTAATACACTTAAGTTATTTTCTTTTGCATAATTGTAAAGATTATTATTCCATTCACGAACAGCATCATGCAGTGGTCTATATTTTACATTATCTGGATAATAAATATCTAATAAGACTAACTGAGAATTTGGCATAATTGTTTGAATACTTTTAATAAGAGGCTTATAACCTGAAAAGATTGTGTTAATAACCTTAGAATCAACTTCTCCTCCTTCTTTATCAGAGTACTGATTTAAGATATCATTTCCTCCAACAGAGAGAAAAATAGTAGTATTATTAGACTCCGTTTTTAAGTTATCCGGTATTTCACCAACTTGATTATACACCTCTGCAATAGTGGACTCATTTTTGGCTAAACAAGTGGTCCTATTATTTGTCTTATCATTTAATAATTGATTCACAGACTTTCCATTAGATACATAGATTTCATTATTTAAAATACTGTCTCCTAATAAAAGAAAATATTGACTAGTAGGATTGAATCCTTCAATAAAGTAAGAACCATGACTATTCCAATAAGCCATGGAAACAATAAATAATACTAAACCAAATATATATAGATAAAAGTATTTCATATATATATTTCTATTGTTTTAAAATTTATCATTTACGATTTTTTCTAGATTTTCTAGATTTTCTAGATTTTCTAGATTTTATTTTATTTTTGCGTGTTTTTCGTCTTTTACCTCCATTATACGTTACTCCTTTAATCTTATAAAAAGTACCTTGAGGATTGATTAGTACTTTAAGATCATGGTTAGTTATAGGTTTTCCATTATCATCTATACTTACATCGTTAGTAACACCAGTTTCATTACCTGATAAGTAGGCAAATTTAGTTCTAGTTCCATCATCATTAGATTCAATACATGATACAACCGTGTATTTTTCACCTCTATCTAAAATATATACCAATCCTGATTTCAAATTTTTAGGGTCTTCTTTCTGCATGTATTGACCGGCCCAATCTTTTTCTATCATATTTTCAATTTCATCATTTGATTTACCATCTATATTTATAACATCTTTATTAATACCATCTTTATTTATACCATCTTTATTTATATCAAAACTCATTCTTATATAATATATTTTTAAAATAATAAAAAATAAATTCAACTAATAGTATAATTTATCGCATTTGAAATATTCAAATTGCCTGCATATGAAGAATTAACTTGAGGACTAAAATTACCATTGTATACATTGACAACAACTACAGAATATACTCCAACTTTTATATTCAAAGGGATTGTAAAAGAGAGATAACTACTACTAAAAAACGTTATAGGTAAATGGGTATATTGTCCAAAATTCACATAAGTAGTCCCGATAGATGAAGGTAAAAAATTTAATCCATTTATATAGATAACAGAATAACTACCTGCAACACTAGAAGTTATAGATAAACTAAAAATAACAGGAGTAAAACTGGGATACTTATTACTAATTTTTCTGCATTTACTTTGCGTATAGTTAGAATTATTTTGTGTTAAGTTATTGTTATATTGTGATCTGTTACTATCAGTTATATTCATATTATTACTTGTACTAGTATTATAACCCATAAAATTATTATTTGTATTCATATTCGTTTGAGTTGCTGTTGGATCTCTCGGACAAGACATTTTATATAAATGAATAATATTAATTAAACTAATTATATTCGCATAATTATAAAGGTCCATTATCATCTGGCTTCTCTCTAATCTTACCTTTCATCTTCTTTTCAGCAAATTGATAAATAAAATATGCGAGAAAAGCTCCCACAAAAGCTCCCACAATCACTTGAGAAATACTATGATGTTGAAAAACTACACGCTGACTAATAATAATGGCACTAATAATTAAATAAACGTATAACCATTTAGTTTTTCTTAAAGCAAGATATATAAATACAGTAGAAAAAATAACAGAAGATGCATGACCTGATGGCATACCAAAAAAATCGTATGGCAAACCATCTTTATAAAGAAAACGCTTATTATTTTTAAGAGCTAAATTGAAGTCTTTTGAATTAAACGAAGGACGTGGTTGTTGAATGATTCCTTTTAAAAGAGTATTTAATATAGAATCAATAATAATGCCTACAATGTAGTAAAAAAAAAGATTACCTTTATCCCATAATAGATAGAGAGAAAGAGATTTAATAATAATATCTCCATAAGAACCAAATTCATCATAAATATTCATAATTATACTCATAATATAATGTAATATAAAAACCAAAATCTAATATTGGTATAAACAATTGCAAACTAATGTAACACACCAATCATTTCCATTTAAATTTAATACATTACCTTTATCGTCTAGTAATTTAACATTCATTCTCTCAATATTTACAGGTCCAAAATAAGTTCGGATATTATCTTGTAAAGAACCACTGAATTCAACCAATAAAGATCCTACAGGTATAGTAGTGGAAGTTTTGACTGGTAAAATAGCCAAAATATCTGAACTGGTAGGTGCTTTAGATAAATAATTAGTCAAATTATTATTATTTTTATTAATTTCATTAATGGTGTAAATTTGAGATTGAGTAAGTGTACGTGGTGCGCTTGGTAGAATCTCTTGTCTAGATACATATTCTTCTTGATATTTTCCAGCAATAAGTAGACCATTTTTTGGATTAAGTGTCTGATTATCAAATAAACTTTGTAAAACAACTTCTCCAACAATTTGTTCTAAATTGTTGCCCTGCTGTGTAGGTGTAATGCATGTATATGGTATATCTGTTGAATAATATTCTGGAATTTTTAAATTATTTGAACCTTGTGAAATAGATACAAGACTATTATTGACATGATTTTGATTATAATCATCAATAACTAATATTAAATATTTTGTACCATTTAAGTCTAATATAGATGATGCTTTATTACCACTTGGATCAATATATACATATGGAAGTCTGTATCCCATAATCCAACCAAGAGTGTTATTAAAAAAATGATTTGATTTACTTGAACAAACTTCACGACAATTTAAAACTCCTGTGAAATCATAAAAAACTATGGAACATTTTTCATTAATTGAAAAAGATGGATTTATTCCAAGAGGATCAGTATATAAGCCGCCATATAAAAACAAAGTAATAATTCCATTATTTGTATTATAATATACGGGACTATTCATAGATAAATCATATGGGGAACCGACCGATGGTGTAGTGATTCCTGCATTTAAAAAAGAAGTATTTAATTGTGTTTGAAATGAAGTTGCAGTATAGTTACCGGGCGGAACATAAATATTTATATATTGTTGAGTTAGAGGATCATGAATCCAAAAACATGTATTACCATAAGCATCATCAATTATGTACCAACTATATGGTATTTGATATGAGAATACTGACAAACTTAGTGCATCTTTTAATGAGTCAGAGAGATCAAGTGTATAATCTGTAGAGGTACTATCTATTCCATTCGTATATTGTCTAAATTGGCTATCTAAATTAATAAAACGCGAGATTGTATTTTTTAAATTTGGGTTTAAAGAATCTTGTTTTACTGGTAACTGATATATATCTGTTGTTGCAAGCTGCTGACGTTTCATTGGTACAGATTCATTACCAAAAACGTCAACTTTTTGTTTTCTTTGCGTAATTTTATTAACTTGATTTTCATCACTTTGTGTAAGGGCTTGATTTTCATACCAATCACTGATTTCTTTCTCTCCTGTAGAATATGTTGCCTCATTATTTCCGAATCCTTCAACTATAATTTTTCCTGTAGTATCAACATTTACATGAGGTTCTAGTCCTTCTGCAAATAATAATAGTTGATACTGAACATCTTTTAAAAAAAAAGCTAATTCAGGATTTTTATTTTTATATTGTTTAATCATTTTATTTGTTTGTTCCGTAATTTGTTGAGTATTTAGGTCTTCATTTTCAATACCAACAATATCTAATAATTCAGATAGAGTATAATTAGACACATTTGTATCAATACTATCCATTATAGATAATGATATAAAAATTGTTTTAAATAAAAAGAAAAAAATGTAATTTATCCGAGCTAGTGCTTTTTTTTCAGTGCTTTTTTTTCAGTATTTTTTTTTCAGATTTTTCTTGATCTTCCTTCAACTTCTCTCTAAAGTGATATGTGAATAGTTTTTTGATTTCTTTTTTAACATTAAGTCCTTTACATATATCAGATGTTATAACTTTCTCTGGTAGTAAAGATAAACCGGTACCTCTTTTTGAATGAGTATATCCTTTAAATAGAATTTCATCTAATAAATATACTAAGGTCGGATTATATTCGTCTAATATTTCCCGAGACATAAAATACTTACCAATATAAGTGTATCTGTTTGTATTACTATCATAATGAACTTTATAATATTTGGTTGTTTCTGGTTTATTTTTAATGAAACCGATACCTTCAATTTTATTTGTTGAGTTATTCATCTCAATAACAAATACTGGTGTATTATATTCAATTTTAGGTGAAAGTTCTAATGGTGTACAATACATACATCCAAAACCTTTCTTAACTCTGTATGCATAATTTTTTTCTAGTGTTTCATTGTTAAATCGGCTGGTCACCACCTCATACATTCTCTCTTTTGTAAAGTAAAAAGAGAGAATATAAATGTTTTCAATTTTTTATTCACCTTTAGAAAAGGTGGAGCCAAACCTTTCCATTTTTGATCAACTTTTTCTAAAGATTTGGATCCACCTTTTCTAAAGGTGGAAAAGGTGGAAAAGGTGGAAAAGGTTTGTGGTTAAAATATAAAATTTTTGGCTGAACCTTTTGTAAAGGCGTATGAATTGTTGTATATGTGGACCTGTGAAAAATTGCGCACCTTTTTTAAATAAGGTTTTATCCAATATGGAAAAAATTGGTTCTCTCTTTGATGATTATAAAATAATAATTTATTATGATGAATCTAGCGATGATTCACTACAAATTCTTAAAGATTATCAATTAACTAATCCTAAAATGTTTTTATATGTGAATACTACCATAATGTCACAATATAGAACACATAATATATCTATTGCACGTAATTTTTGTTTAAATTATGTGAAACAAAATATAGAAAATTTTCCTTATTTTATTATGATGGATATGGATGATGTAAACTGCAAACAATTAAACTTAGAACCTCTTGCAAGATCTTTATTGAGAGAAGATTGGGATGCACTTTCATTCAACACAACTCCAGCTTATTATGATATATGGGGTCTCTCTATTTGGCCTTACTGTTTTAGTTATAATCATTTTGAAAACAATGTAGAATTTTATAATATTATGCAAAATTATGTTACACAATTATTAGAAAAACTAGAACCAGGTGAACTTCTACCATGTATTTCATCATTTAATGGATTATCCATTTATAAAACACATAAGTTTTTAAAAACATATTATGATGGAAGAATCCGTCTAGACTTAATTCCTGATATAAATTTGATAGCTCATTCAAAAGCCGCTGGGTCAAAATTAGTATTTAAAAAATATGTTACATCAGATGGAAGATATGAAGATTGCGAACATAGAGCATTTCATATTCAAGCAAGGCAAAATTCAGGAGCAAGAATAATGATAAGCCCAGAAGTATTATTTAGTTAAATATCATTATCTTCATTAACTATTACGATTTTGGTTTTATCAATTGTAAAAACAATATCATCATATCTATTTTTAATACTTCTTAAATCATATACTTCTATATATTTTTTTAAATTTTCAGGAACTTCTTCTTTTAATATTTCAATCCAACTAAAATCTTGAACATCTTCAATAATTAATATACCATCATCAGACATTACTTGTGTATACAATTTAATAAACTGAATCATACTCTCTAAAGTATGTGGACCATCATCTAATATAAAGTCAAATTTTAAATTTTGATTCAATAATTCATTATTAAAAAAAGTATCATCATAAGCATTAAAACGACCTAAATGAATTCTTTCTTTATTTTTAATTTCATTCCATTCAATTTTTTCTATATCTATCCCATAAATAGTTGCTTCCGAGAAATAATCATGCCATAGTTTAATACTTCCTCCATCACGAACACCGATTTCTAAAATTTTTTTAGCAGTATATTTTTTACTAGATAATAATTTTTCATACAATCCTAAGTATGAGTGTATAGTATTTTTATCTGTACGGGAGTTATCAACTAAATCTTCTAAACTCATATTTTATATATTATATAAATACAATAATATAAACTAACTACTTATTTTTTGAGTATATATAAACGGAAAAAATATAGCTCCCCAAGAACGTTCTATATAATGTGCAGCTTCTGGTATTGGGTGTTTATTAATTGTTTCAATTAGATGTTGATATCTAGTAATAGGATGGTGAATAATATCTCTCTTATCAATAGAAAATATACCCCACCATGTACTCCAATTTGCAATAGTATTACCAAAAAAATATTTGTACCATACTCCATAAGGTCTAAGTCTAGCTAATTGTAATTTACTTTCACTATTTTTAGAAAAGTTTTTAGGATCGCTATTTTTCCATTCCTCTAATTGAAAATTATCAAAACTATCTCTAATATTTGATTGATAATGACCAATAAAATATGCCTTTTTATAATTACTTTTAATTATATTATTTAATATTTGAGTTGCTTTACTTTTTTTATAATCCATATTAACTGAACCTGGTAAAAAAACTAATATATTTGATAAATTATAATAATTTTGAATAATATGATATAAATACGTATGATCATTTTTACCAACATTTTCAATGTTAATTATTTCTATAACATTTGTTTTATCAAAATCATCATTGTCTCCTTTGTTATAAACAATGTATTTAAACTTATTAAATGGACTTTCTAGTGTCCATTTTAAATCTTCATTATATCTTGATACAATGATTGAAACATTTTCCATTTATATTATACATTTATATAATATAAAATTATATATCAATAGTTGAACCGAATTTACCTGATGGTACACAAGGAAATGTTGTAAAATTTTTATTTATATACATAACATACTTCCATAATTTCCAATCCCATACATTTCCTAAATTTTCGTCACCTAATTTGTTTGAAAATATTGAAAATTTTGATAATGGATGCAAGTCAATAATTAATTTATTAATTATTCTTTTGTTATATAACATAGCAGCTGTACCGCCCCATCCATGGTGTCTTGCATCAAGTAAAATAATATCATAATTTTTATTTTCATCACTTTTTATAAAATTTAAAATGTTATTATATATATCAATATTCATCTCTCCATCATCTTCTAATACACAAAACCATTCATAGTTCATACTAGATGCTATCATAAAAGCTTTAAGATTAGATAATGTTAAGCCCTTTGTTCCATAATGTCCATACAAATTTAAATTAGGAAATGATTTTGAAACAGTACCATCATAAATCCATTTTTTTTTGGTATCAATACTTTGAAATACTGCATCAAATAATCTAGGTACTGGTTTTATTATTTTTTCAACATCTTCATTATTTTCCATATTATTACCATCAATCGCTTCAATGATTGTATAACTACAATCAAATTTAGAGAGGGATTTACTAATGTAATCTAATCTATCTGTATTTTTTTTCATATTTAATACCATAAAATGAAAAAAATTATTCATATAATATTTACATATACTTTTATCTATAAATTTGCCTAATATTCCACAAATGTCCATAATGTTCCACTTTTTTAGTATGATTGTGTTCTTCTAAATAACCATTATAACTTTTTAACACAGCATAATTATTGAAATATATATATCTATTATTAAAATTATTTATAAAATCATGTTTCATGTCAAAACTATTTTTTTGTTCTTGATTAAAATATTTTGCTAATAAATGCGGACCAGTTGGTTCTAAACAATTTGCACCGTAAAATCTATTTTTCACATTTTCAACAATCTGCCGAATAGCGGCAAACAAAATAGGATTTTCTGGTTTACAAACAATTAATGCATTATAAATACCGCGTCCATCCGCATCTAATACCCAATGCTCTGCTTCTGTTAAATTTATAAATTTAAACTTGTTTAATGGTTTATATTTGATATCTACATAAATACCACCTTCTTTATATAAAATACAATATCTCCATAAATCGGCTTTATAAGCTCCAGGTATTAAAGTATCATATGCGTATAATACATCATCTGGAAAATTAGTTTTTATAAATTCACGAGAATCATTATCATCATATAAACAATATTTAAACCTAGGATTAATCATTTTAATTTTATTAACTGCATTAAACATCAATGGAGGTAATGTCTTTGTATGCCATGTTTGAAAAATATTTAGAGGAATTACACTATTATAATACGCTTTAAGAGGATAAGGTATTTTAAGTTTTCTATTAATTAGAATAGATTCAATAATATTATTTTGTTGTTCTCTTAAAGTTTTAGAAATCATAATATTACGTAAACTATGTATCATATATATTCCACCTTTAAAAAAAGGTGGAAAGGATTGATTTTTCTGTATTTTTTTAAAAGTAAAATTTGGCTCCACCTTTTCTTAAAGATGGATTTCTAAATAATCACCCATAATTTTATAACGTTCTGAAGACAAACTATTTTCAAGAATAGACCAAGGTGTACACGATTGTAGTGAAGAAATACCATGTTCACAAAAAGAATTTAGAATAGCAGGGCTAAATCCAGACATCATTGAAACATTTTTCTCATTTGACAAGCAAGGGAATCCATTTGTGTTGCGCAAATTCCAGAACAGCATATGAGGTGGCTTATAAGGCTTACCATGAACACGCATCCCTGCCTCTGCATATTTACTCTTAATACTATCATAAAGCGCCTCTCTCTTTTGAACACCGGGTGTATATGAAGAATAATGACTTTCAGCCTCATCAATTTGCATATCAGAAAGCAAGACAATAACCATATCTTGAACATCATCTGGTTCCATTTTATTCTCAATAATAGTATCTAGAAAGAGATTTAATACTGCATGGAAGTTAGTATTAAATCCAACTTCACTGCTCTCAACAGCATTTACTTGAGAGACAAAATCATCATAAGGTTCAAGATTAATCCAACTTGGTGTCTTGGAAAAAGTCATAACACGCTTACCCAATTTGGACTTTTCTGCAATACGAATACCCAATGCAATAGCAACATCAATCGGATCTCCTGACATAGATCCAGAAATGTCTACAACAGGAACAAAGTTATCTAGTGCACCATTTTGACTAGAATTATCGCGCCATTGTGAATTAAGCAAGTCTTTTTCTACATTTGGCCCAGTGCAATATTTTAATTGACGCGCTTGTTTTGTAAAATCGGCCATTCCAATACGTTTTCCCTTCATTTCAATCTCACCTTTCACTGCTTTTTGAACATGCGATGTAAAATTATCTGCACATAAAACTCTATCTTCCCTATCGGGATATCTTGCCACTCCTTTTTTATTAATATTCAAGAACGCCTTCTTCTGCTTTCCAAGAGAAATAGAGGTGACATTTTTGAAGTCAATCTCAGACCAAGTATTAGAACATTGTTTTATCTGTAGAGTATCCAATTTTTTATTCAATCCAGAAACTAACTTACGATATTCAGTCTTGCATTTAAGAACTGCTTTTTTAATTATATCGTTAGAAACAGCAGTAGCCATATATTCCTTGTAATAGTCAGTTGCAAGAGCTTCATAAAGCCATCCAAAACTGGATTTTTCTCTAGGAACCCACTTTGATACAAGTGTTAAATCCGATGAAGAAGCATTCATGTCGTTACGTAACTGCTCATTAGTAAGACGAATAGATTCCTGAATAAGAGGGTGATCAATAGATGAGCCATGTGTCTTGCAAAACTCACAGAAATATTTGATATCCTTCCATGATCCATATTGATGAACTTTTTTATCACCCAAATCTACTAAACATTTAAGTGCAAACAATGACAATTCAGGAAAAAAATCATACCACGTGTATATCATCATATATGCCAAAGTATATTCACCTTTACCATCTACAATATCACGAGTCTGACCAATCATTTTGTAAAGAATAGACAAATAACCCTTTGCTACTTGCTTCTCAGGCAATGAACCATTTTGTAACTGATGTTTTAAAAGAGTAAGAATACCTGACAAAACAACTTTCAAATTGTTTACACGAGTCTCATCACTACATCTAGTTACCTGAAAAGAGAATTGAACAATTTTTTCTTGGATACTATTAGACCATCCATACTCTACATGACCATTCTCTCCAATTTGCTTCGGTGTGTAATTATCTAGTGCGGTAATAAGTGCTGCCATTATTATGATACTATATAACATCAATTAATCTTTATATCTTTTTTTAATTGTTTTTTTTTTACTACTTAAAGACCTAAAATATATGCGTTTTGTGCACTTGTTTGGATCTATATCCTTTAATTCATTTGACTTTTCATAAAAAATAAGTATTATATCATTTAAATCTTGAAACATATTTATTGTTTTATCAAAGTATATCGTATCTATATTTTTTATAATATTTAAATAATTTTTATTAGAAGAATCATGCAAATATTCTTTAATCTCATCTGGTTCCAATAATATATTATATCTTAATATAGATAACAAAGAGTACTTTCTATTATCTTCTAACGCCGATTTTTTAAGTATTTCAAGAATTTCTTCTCTACAAATGCAATTAGGTCTAGACATAAGAAAAGGAGATTCTTTTATTTTTTCTATTTCATTTTCTCTATTAACATATACAATTTTAATATCAACATAATAAACATCATCCTTATAAAAATCCTTATATAACTCATCTACTTCATCAAAATGTTGTACCCAATCATCATTTAATTTATCTTCTGCATTAAATTCATGTTCTAATTTAAAATTACTCATTATATATTATAAAATAGCTATATAATACATTATGATATTAAACTAATACTTTTTCCGGTTAATACTTTTTCCAGTATTCATCTTCGTCAAAGTATTCATTTTCAATCTCATCTTCATTTTCAGGGTATTTTTTCGCATAAATTTCATCTAATTTATCAAAATAATGGTAATCATAATTTGGAAATGTAAACATTTTATCCCATTCATCTTCACCCCAGTTATTAATATACTCATCTTTTCTCTCTTCGTGTAGAAATACTAAATGGTCTACTACATCATACGCCAAATCTTCGGACGTTTTTACATATTCACGTTTTTGTGTGTTTGAAATCATTATCGTAGTATTGGAGACTTTATCTCGTGATAATTCTGTCCAGCCTTGTTTAATAGAATGTTTAATAGGTATTTCTACTTTTACAACTGTCTTTAATTTTTCAAGAAAATTAGTTGTGTTTTCTATTACTATTGTCTTTGAATTTACCAATTCAGGAAAACTTTCTATAGCCAAAGCGAGTTTCTTTTCTTCTTCCTTTCTCTTTTCTTCTTTAGCTTTTCTTATTATTTCTTCTTCTTCAATTTTTTTCATTGTGTCTTCCTTTCTTTCTCTATAACTTTTATTAAAGTAAGAAGGATCTCGTTGATTATCTCCTTTAAAAGAATTATTTATCTTTTCAACTTTATATTCTTTTTCCGCTTTATATTCTTTTTCCGCTCTATATTCTTTTTCCGCTCTATATTCTTTTTCCGATTTATTTTGTCGGTCATTTTTAGCTGGTTTTTCCTCCATTAATGAAGCAAAACGAGAATTCTCTTTAAATATTCTATTCATATTTAACTTCTATAATATATATTTGGTAGATATACAGTATATACATATTATACATTTAAATCGTTTGATAATATATTATATTTAAATAATTAAAACACCTTTAAAGTATTTAAAGATATAATATACATATATATATCTCCTTATAGCAATCAATTGATTAACTAGTATAATTTCGGAATGGTAAAAAGACGGCATATATTTTTACAGGAGGTCGCAACCAATTTTATTTCTATTTTTTATAAAAAATTGAATAGAAATTTATAATTTTAAGTAAATTATAAACTTATGAATAATAGCACGCAAATGTATTTTAGAAGATTTGTTTACAATTCTAAGCTGAATAGAGAGAAATTTATTATAAATAAAAAAAAAATGAATGGTAGAAAATATATGTATACTAGAAAGTTTTGTACATATAAGGAAGACCCGAAAGAGCCAGAAGAGCCCAACTGGTGGCTTATGTTTGCTGTTGCAATTACTGCATATTCTGTAGGTAAAATAAATGGAAGTAAAAAAAGGTAAGGTATTTATAATAAAAATTTGTTTATTATAAATTTTTCTAGTAATATTAAATTTTTAAAATATTTTTTTAAATATTATCCACATCAATTTCTTCTCCATCTTCAGTCGCAATAATAGCGCTTTTACCAGATTTTGATTCAGCTAAATGTGCCTGAATTAGTGCCTGATATTCTTGTGTTTTATCATCGGCAAATTCAATATTATTTCCTGGATCATTTCCTGAATCTACCGATCCAATAGCTCTTGTATCATTTGTAATAAAAGTACTCCAATCTACAAATGTTACTGAATTTTTTAACTTTACTTTATCACTATCTGAATATACTTCAATCAAATCACAATTTAAAAGTTTACCAGCTGAAGGTTCTTGCTCCCATTCTCGTAACCCAACAAGAAGCCATGTACCAGGAACAATAAGATTATCCCTTTTACCACGACCTCTGAATTTACCGCGAATATGACAATTCATTTCTTGTCCCTTTAAATTATTTACACGACACATAGAACCTCCAGATACCTTTATTGCCTGAGCATATATTTCAGCAGGATCTTCTGAAACTCTCAAAGAACTACCACCTTTTACCATATTCTTACGTGCATAACCTTTTGCTTTATTGCCACCAGCGTTTTTCACCATTTTGCTAATATATTGTGTATTTATTTATATTGATTTATTTTATTTCAATTTTTTTAAAAAAAGTGCAGCCAAACATTTTACAAGGAATTAAGTGTATCACTAGTACTTCTGGTATACTCTTCTTTTATTGAATTAAAAATATCACTAATGTTGCTAGTATTATTTATAAATGGACTATGTTTTTTTATATCAAAATTCACAATTTTTTGTATACATGAATATAAAATACACCGTTGGTCATGTGAAAAAGGGTCTAAATCATAGTCTAATTCATAATCTAATGTATCTTGCAAATCCAAAATATTAATAATTTCTAAAGCTATAAATTGTAATAAATATTTTGTAGGATGATTGAACGTGTAAAATAATAATTTATCTTTATAATTTTTTTCAATAAAAGGTATAATATTAATAAAATAAGTATTTTTTTTTACATATTTAAACATATCTCTATATCGGGTTTTTAAATTACTTATATTTTTATCAAAAATTTCTTGTAACTCACTCTTTGTTTTTAAATCAATATTTTTAACATATTTTTTTATATAATAATTATGATCAAAGTTTCCATCAATAGAATCAATCATGTATTTATGATAATTTTTATACGTTTTTTCAATAAATAAATCAAAATAATAAAAATCAAAATGACAATTATTTAAAAAAATAATGATTGCATTTTCCTTACATTTGTTAACAATATAATTAGATGACAGATAATATTTATTTCTATAGTTATCACTAATTGGTTGTGTAATGATAATGTCGCTATTTTTTATAATCCAGTCAAACTCTATATCAGTGTAATTAGTTAAAAAACAGGGAATAAAATTTAAATTGTAATTTTCACATGATAAACATAATATATCTTTAATTTTTTCTAACTGACAATTACCATAAAATAATATATTTTTCATATTATATTATTTTACTATTTTATTATTAAATTATTATAATTAATTTCAAAAATATTCAAATGATTTTTATGGCAAGTTAACCAAAATTGTTCATCAAAACTATTTATATAAGAATGAATAGACTTTCTCCATAAAATATTTATGTTTTGATCATCAAAATTGTAATCATTTATTTGTGAGTAACTCAATAAAATTTCATTATTTTGTATGTCATCATATTGTTCCTCAAGTTTATTTTCTAATTCAGATTCCTCACTAACACTATCTGCACCCAAATCTGCACCCAAATCTGCACCCAAATCTGCACCCAGATCTGCATCTAATTCTGGATTTATTTTGTTATCATCAATATTAAAAATTTTATTATTACTTGATATATCACTAGACTCACTTAAAAAATCACTAGGATCACTAGACTGACTTGAATTATCATCATTAATCTTTAAATGATTAATTATATTTATATCATTGCGACTATCTATTTTTTCATAATTTGTTTCATTACTTTTAAAAATAATTACATCAAATGTTGGGTTGTTTTCAAGATAATTTATACATAAATCAGAGTAATTTTCTTCAGTATAAATATTATTAAAATTCTTAAAAGTTAAATACTCTGTAGTGGAATTTCTAACAAATAAATCATATACTTCATTCATAGTTAATTCTGAATCAACATTTATAACAGTTATATTATTAGTATTATACTTTTCTAATAGCTTTATTTTTGATGAAAGCGAATTAATTATAATTAATTTAATATTTTCTATGCTTAGTTGGTTATTAAAAATTGACACATATCTTTCAATATCATCTTCTGTATTATTTAAATAATACAACCATGTTAATTTATACTTATCATTATTAACCTTTAATTTATTAACATCATAACTTATTTTGTTCAAAAATGTATCAACTACAAAAGGATTTTTATTCATTTTTTGCAAATATTCATTTGCTTCAATAATTTTTTTATGAAAAATTTTTTGATCGCTAAATTTTGTTAATTCAGAATCATCATCAAAAAATAATGGATAGTCTACACCCAAATATTCTTCAACTGATGGTATTCTTCTTACAATAATTGGAGTATTATATTTAATACATTCTAAAACCACATTATTTGCTACAGCATCAGCAAGGTCACAAAAAATACATGAATTACTAAATATTTTTTTATAATTATTATCATCTAATTCATTAACAATTTTAATATTTTTATCAATATTTGAAAATTTTTCATTAAATTCTTTTTTAAACTCTTGTTTCAATAAAATTAATTTATTATGTGCCTTTGGTATATTAAAGTTGAAAAAACTAGTAAAATTTCTCAACCACCAACCTATATGATAAATATTTTTGCTACTCATAAATTTTCTAATGCTAAATAATTCATCTTTCTTATAATTATTTATATCAATCGGATGATACACAGATAAAACCTTATTTTTTAAATGAGGATAAGTATTTACAATATAATTTTTATGATATATAGATAAAACATATAAATACGTTATTGAATATGATAAATTATTACTATTTATTAAATCTATGATATTTTTGTTCAAAAGAGAATCATCATTCAGTATAAAATTTTTATTAACTAACTCACTATTATAATTTTCAAATGGTGGGCCATGTAAAAATGTTATTAATTGTAAATTTTCTTCATTCACAATATTTAAACATTTTTTACTTTGTATTCTATTACCCCATAATAGTAATTTTTCTATCCACTCGTCAACGTAATATTTTTTCTTAAAATCAGAATTATTAAAAGTATAGTGTTCTAGTAAATAATTCATTGCTGATTTCCAACCAAAAAAATGTTTTCCACAATTTGTATATTTTTTTTTGAAGTATATTTTATTATCAGAAAAATCAATTTCTTCACAAGGTTCTTCAATTTCTACAATTTTTTTAAATTCATTTAATTCAATTTCTTTTATATCACTCAACTTTCTACCTTCATTAAACCCATAAAGTATAAAATGCCTCCATGCTTCCTCCTCTGAATCAATATATGTTAAATCATTGTAATTATTAATATATTTTTT
>Ga0114960_10000835_pt1 | contig 25315 bp, 15 predicted proteins | sample C_130625_MF_Meta_FD_92637 | JGI IMG/M metagenome (GOLD analysis project Ga0114960, IMG submission 92637) | Freshwater microbial communities from Lake Croche, Canada to study carbon cycling - C_130625_MF_MetaG | ecosystem: Environmental > Aquatic > Freshwater > Lake | place: Lake Croche, Canada... | reverse complement strand
GATTACTCACACGATAGATTACTCACACGATAGATTACTCACACGATAGATTACTCACACGATAGATTACTCACACGATAGATTACTCACACGATAGATTACTCACACGATAGATTACTCACATCTTGTTATGTTTCCGTGTATAATTGCTTTTAGATTTACCTCCACGATTTACATCCACAAATTGAATGGTTATATTTTTTCGTTTCATTTCTTCCTTTATATCATGTATTTTGACTATCAATCTTTTACATTGAATTGTGTTATTACCTTTACATGCATAAGAATGACCTTGTAGGGTTAAAAGTTGCGTTGCTAAAATAAAATCAGCATCAGTTATATCTTTCAGTTGTTTGCCATTTTTAAATATCAGTGGCGTATTATATGATGCTATATGATCATCTTGGTCCAATCCCTTTTGTTTTAAAATTTCCGTCATCCTTTCTATACCGGTAATCTTTCGAGTCTGTCGTGGTACAGTTTTGGGTTTTTCCATTATAGAACGTTTTGACCAATCAGGAAGATCTGATAAATCATACTGTAAACGTTTCTTTGGTGTTCGCGAAGATACACTTGGATGATATGATGTAGGAGTATTTTCTTTCAAATAATCATTTATTTCTTTTTTGCGTTTTTTTAAATTATCACATATTCTTATATTGCGCATTCTTGAAAAATAAATAGGACTTTCACTCGATCGAGGTGTCTTTGATCTGCGTGACATAGAACGAGTACAATTAAAAATAATTTGTGATTTTACCATTTTTTCATATAATTTTTCACAATCTTTTACATTTTCACATTTTTTTTCTAGTAAACCCACTACCGCGGGTATAGTGTGACTATTTTCTTGATCATATTGCCTTAAAAAATCGTCCAAATCATATTTTTCAAAACCATCTGGTTTTTCTAAAAGGAGATATTTTCTTACATTTTTCATGGTTGTTTTTTCACGATGATTTAAATGAAAATATTTTTGGTTGACGCGTAAAAAGTCATATAGAAAAAAATTTGATACAACAATATACTCTTTATATTTAGAATCTTTTGTAACTTCATGAACCAAATATCGATTATGTAATCCTTCTTTAATCATCATTCCATTGACTTTATCTGTTGGATCAAATACATCAGGGGGGTTTTTACAATGTACGGTAAGTGTCCAATAATAACCGAGTGGTTTGACTCCATATGCAATTCTATGTTGTTTTAGTATGACATTGCAGAAATCCTGAGATTTGTCTGTTCGAGATTTTTGCCATAACAAATGAAATTCAATCATCTTCATTTGTGGATCAATTGGCCTATCGTAGTGTTCCTTTTCTTCACTCTTTGATCTTATCATTTATCTTATACAATATAATTATATAATTGTACAGGTCCTACATTCAAGTTTTGTAACATGTAAAAAGTCGTATATTATAGAAATAAAAAAAGACATAAAAAATTTGTACTATAAGATTTAAATGAATCCTCCCCGAGAAGAAGATGATATGCGTATTTTGAAACGCAACGGAATATTAGAGCCTGTTTCATTCGATAAAATTCTAAACCGTATAAAAACCGCGGGGAATGGTATCAAAGTCAATTTCACAACACTGGCAATGAAAGTGATTGATCAACTATATGACACCATCTCCGCAACCAAAATCGATGAACTCTCTGCGGAACAATGCGCCTCCATGACATCGATACATCCGGATTATAATATTTTGGCGGGTAGGATCATCATTTCAAATCACCACAAAAATACGGACGCGTCATTTTCACAAGTGATGCATCAACTCTATCAATATAGGGATAAACAAGGATTGCATAGCCCACTCATTAGCGAAGAACTCTACCTTTTATCTAAAAAACTCCAACCCGAACTAGATGATCTATGTGACTATGAACGCGATTATTTGATCGATTATTTCGGATTTAAAACACTCGAACGTGCCTATCTCATACAGATCAATAAACACGTCATTGAAAGACCGCAACATATGTGGTTACGTGTAAGTATAGGTATTCATGGGTCAATCACAGATCCTTCTCTAAGATTCGAAAAAATCAAGGAAACCTATCACTACATGTCCAATAAATATTTCACGCATGCAACGCCTACACTCTTTAATGCGGGAACGCCTAAGCCCCAACTTTCTTCATGCTACTTGCTATCGATGGAGTCCGATAGTATTGATGGCATCTATAATACACTAAAAGACTGTGCGCTCATATCGAAGCACGCGGGAGGTATCGGACTACATATCCACAATGTACGTGCAACGGGGTCTCATATACGCGGTACAAATGGGACGTCGAATGGTATTGTACCCATGTTGCGCGTGTTTAATAATACGGCGAAATACGTGGATCAATGTGTAACGGCGGATTCCATTATTTTCACTACGGATGGTCCTATAGAAATCGCATCATGTATTCCGGGAGTAACCCGCGTATTTGGATTAAAAGGCGAACCCGAGACCATTGCAAAAGTATTGGAATATCCACATGATGGAGATCTCTATGTGATACAACCCGCGATGCCCGGTGCACCCGCCCTCCGAATTACGGATGAGCATCCTGTATACGTATTGCCGAATTCCAGGGATAATCCGAATGCCGTAAATGATTTGAAAGCGGGACTATTAAGACCAATGTGGTTAGAAGCAAAATGTGTAACGGAGAATGATTTGGTCGTATATAGTGTTCCGAAATATGAATTTGATATTTTCATGTATACAGAAGAAGCGTGTTTTGTCTATGGGATACTCATTTCGAATTTTATCGAGTTTTATGCCCGATTTTTCAAAGTGATTTTCGATTCCGCCGACGAATTGAGTCACGTCAAGGAATATTTCGATGCAACATCGGTCGAATATACGATAGACAAATATGAGATGTCATTGGAATGGACAATTACTCCATCCTTACCATTTACACGGAGCGATTTTTTCAATTATGAGGGCAATAAACGCGTATCAAACGAATGGCTTTTTTTGCCTAAAAACAAGACGAAAAAGATCGTAGAGGGGATGCATCTGAATCGAGATAAAAAAGATCTTGCATTTTGTCCTATAGAAATCATATGGTGGTCATTACAATTGGATAATCCAATCCATGGGTTCAAATATGATGACCTGCTATATGTCCCCGTAGAATCCGTTTCAAAGACGGAATATAAGGGGAATCTATATGACTTGCAAATGACAGAGGAACATAATTATATGATGACGACGGGGGTCATACATAATGGTGGGGGCAAACGCAATGGGTCGTTTGCGATCTATCTGGAACCATGGCACGCGGATATTCGGGCATTCCTGCAAATGCGAAAGAATCACGGGGATGAAGAAATGAAAGCCCGCGATCTCTTTTACGCCCTTTGGATCCCCGATCTTTTCATGGAACGCGTCAAAACCGATGGTGTGTGGACACTCATGTGCCCCGATGAATGTCCCGGATTGGCGGATGTTTATGGGGAAGAATTCAAAATCCTATATGAGACATATGAAAAGGATGGAAAAGGCAGGGAAGCCGTGAAAGCCCGTGATATCTGGTTTGAAGTCTTGGATGCTCAAATGGAGACGGGAACGCCGTATTTGTTATATAAAGATGCCGCAAATAAGAAATCAAACCAGAAGAATTTGGGTACAATCAAATCGAGCAATTTATGTGTTGCACCAGAAACCTCGATCCTTACCGATCGAGGTCATATCAAAATAAGGAATCTATGTGACAAAACCGCAAATGTATGGAATGGACAAGAATATAGCCAAGTCGCCGTTTATAAAACGGGCGAAAATCAGCCCATAATAGATGTCTATACAGATGACGGATCAAAATTGGCATGTACACCCTATCATAAGTTCTATATCCAAACGGAAAACTGTATCTCGTGTTTATCGCAAGGAATTGTAAAAGTGGATGCCAAAGATCTGAAACCGGGGGATAAAATCATTTCATGTGAATATCCCATCATTGATGGAACCGCATTTTTTATAGAAACATGTGAAGACGCCGTACCATCCGGGGGTTGTCCTATAAAGGTGAAAATGGAATGGTTTTCCGACATTTTCAAAAAAGCGGGCTCCATCAAAATGAATCAACTTTATATCGAGCATTGCGACAGAGCGTTTTTACTCGACATGAAATACATGTTACAGACATGTGGCATAAATCCCCGTGTATATAATGTATATGACGAAACTAGTGAATTAAGCAATTATGATATTGCACCTTGTCCTATACATACACTATGTATATCTTCATTTGAAATATCCAAACTCGTTTCTTTAGGATTAAAAATTGCCGAGGAAATCTATACAGGCGAATATCAGGAATCCGTTATTTCTATTCTTAAAATCGTAGATAATGGGAGAATCGCAAATACCTATTGTTTTACTGAACCCAAACGCGGGATGGGCATTTTCAACGGAATTCTCACGGGTCAATGCACGGAAATCATTGAATATTCTGCACCGGATGAAACGGCGGTATGTAACTTGGCATCGATCGCCCTCCCCGCATTCGTAAAGTCAGATAGCACATTTGATTATGAAGAATTGCACAAGGTCGCAAAGATAGTCACCTACAATCTCAATCGCATTATTGATATCAATTATTATCCCACGGAAAAAACGCGGAATTCCAATATGCGTCATCGTCCTATAGGAATTGGTGTACAGGGTCTCGCCGATGTATTCATGATTCTGGGACATCCATTCATCAGTGAAGAAGCGAAAGAGATGAATCGCCGGATTTTCGAGACCATCTATCACGGGGCTATAGAGTCATCCGCGGAATTGGCCGTAATCGAAGGTCCATATTCCACTTTTGCGGGATCGCCCGCATCGGAAGGTATTCTCCAATTTGATCTATGGGACATAAACCCGGAGACGGATCGATATGACTGGCCCGCCATGAAAGCAAAAATTTGCGATTCAGGTTTGCGTAATTCGCTCCTACTTGCACCCATGCCCACTGCATCCACATCACAGATCCTTGGATACAATGAATGTATTGAACCCATTACGAGCAATATATACAGTCGGCGTACAATTGCGGGGGAATTCATTATGGCGAATAAATATTTGATGAAAGATCTTATTGCGATTGATATGTGGAATGAATCCACGAAAAATAGCATCATTGCAAATCACGGGAGTATTCAACATATTGAGTCGATTCCTCCGGAAATCCGCGAAAAATACAAGACGGTATGGGAATTGCCAATGCGTCAATTAATCGATATGGCGGCAGATCGAGGTGTATATATATGTCAATCCCAGAGTTTGAATTTATGGTTGGAAGACCCCAATTATGGAAGTTTGACATCCATGCATTTTTATTCATGGTCAAAAGGATTGAAAACGGGAATCTATTATTTACGCAGACGGGCAAAACATCAGGCTCAACAATTCACAATCGAACCCGAAAAATGCGAAATGTGTTCGTCGTAATACATTCTTCCTCTCTCTTATCTAGATTTCTAACCATCTCATTTTTTACACGTTTTATCATATAAAATGTGTAAAGTGTTCTATCCTATGCTTTTTGTCCTATAGAAACAATTTCATGGATACAATCCTCGATATTGGGGTTTTGGAAACAGATGGCTTGGATTTGTGCGGGAGATAGTATTTCGTCTTTTATGTGTAAAAGGGGATCATATTCACACATGGTTTCTTCAGATATTTCATATTTGAATTTCAACATTTCCCGGATGATTTTATGGGACGACCGTTTGAATTCGTATTTAAAATCGAATCTGCCAGGACGGATAAGTGCATCGTCTATCTTTTCAGGGTAATTGGTCGTCATGATAATCATGACTCCGTATAATTCGATAATACCATCTAGAATATTGAGAAAACACGATAGATTTAGAGGATCTTCTTCTGGTTTTACAATACAAGTTGCCGTGGAAAGTTCAATGAGTTTATTCATGATATTTTCGGATTCATTATGCGTTTTCGAGGATTCTTCTTTTTTCTTTGAATAGTCGACTGACTTATTATTACGTGTGGATAGAATACCTATATCCCCCGTTGCATCGCAATCTTCCAGAATATAGCACAATTCTTTTCCGCCAATTTCTTTTTCGTTAAATATGCGTTTTCGAAAAATACTTTCGAGTTCTTCGCATGATTTGATACGATTCATATTCAGAATCACTGCATGGCGATTGGTATATTTCAGGATCGCTTTAATAGTACTTGTTTTCCCGCATCCAGGTGCACCATAAAAGAGCAATCCGGCTTTAAATGTGAATCCAGAACGCTTGTACTTTTCCTCGCCGATATTGAACGTTTCATCGGGATCATAGATAAATGGATGAATATATTGGATCAATTTGTCCTTTCCTTCAAAAAAGATATTGTGGTTTAGATCTTTATTATGTTCCATGGGATATTTCGTAAAAAAGAGTTCGGTATTTGATTCGCTTTTCTCGGATTTTTCATATACGAAAATATGGCGTTTATTGCAATCGTTTTTATTTTTTGATTTTTCGTATATTTCTCTACATTTATGGATGAAATCTTTTAGACACACAATATTTCCGGCGAGAAAGGGAGTCGAAAGTATTAACATGTAGGAATGTTTCTTGGCAGGCTTCATTTTTGAACTACTATCCTGATTCGAATCTTTATCCGAATCCCCTTCCACCACATTTAATTCGCAATAAATGTTCTGTTCGCGACATATACATATCTTTTTACTGCTCAATGGAATATAGAAATATTCATCTTTCTTATTATCGTCATAATAATTACAGAGATCTTTACAATCAGTAATAATCTCTGTAATGGAATGAATATCGTCCAAACAGTAGTTCATTATATAATGAATGACGGAGAGAAAGTCTTTGCTATAGACATATTTAATAGTGGGGGTGGTGGAAAGTCCTCTGTAGATAGGTATTTCATGGGACGAAATACGAATGGTAATTTCGTCAGTCGTTTTGCTTATCCATTGTGAAATCATTTTGTATATTGCGTCATTATGTGGAATCATTCGGTATAGTAAAGGTGCCAGTATGATGCAGAAAGTAATGAATATAGTTTGGTAATTTGATTGACTTTCCGGTTGATTTGTTTTTAGTGTTGACAGTAACATAAACAGATAAGGTTGTATTTGATGGTCCATAGATGTCTCTTGAAGAATGATTGGCGATAACCTTTATGTTTTATCTGGATACGATTTACATGAAATTGTCCTATAGGACAAATCCATGATCCATGATCCATGATCCATGATCCATGATCCATGATACATGATCCATGATACATGATCCATTGATTGGTATAATAAAATGGGGGGATTTAATAAGAAACGGTAAATGGCGTCGCATAAAACGTTTTTATATTTAGGCGTATTTTTCATTTTTTTTCATATGGGATATTTTTTCCCCGAGTATTCAATTTCTATTTTGGGCGTATTTTTGATAATTATCGGATTCTTTAAAATCCGATTGTATAGTTGGATAACTTGGTTAATATGGATCGGCATTTTCTGCGAATTTGTATTAGATATTGGACGCGCGGGATACATGGCTCTACTCTATTATAAAGCCAATAAAAAAGTTACCTTTCGTGATCCAATCGAAGAAGTTCCAGATGAAGTAGAGTCCGATTTAGAGTCAAAATCAGAAGAAGATGTCCTATAGAATATTTATTAAGTGTGTCTGTCACTCGTTTATTCCACGATTTGGAATAATATTCGAGGTATATCTGGATTGGAAATCGTGTCCAAACTATATTCCATTATCAAACTATGACGGATTCTCATATAACATTTCAAACAGACGAGTGTATCAATGAGAGAATTGTGCAGTGTACCCGTTGGCGCTTCGTCAAATAGAAATCTGTAGAGTTCATTCAACGTCGGGTATTTATAATGATCTTGGTTATACGGCTTTTTCGTCACGATGTCATGGTATACGGGCGCATAAGTCGGGGCTGGTTTTGGAATCTCAGGGGTTTTAATAATCTTTTTTGAAACCGGTATAGGCACAGGCACGGACATAGGATCAGAAGGTGCACCCCCTTCAACTGGAGGAACCCGTCTCACGATTTTGCGCATCACTTTGGGCAATTTGCAAATATCAATACTCGATTTCATGGTACAATATCCTTCCGGATAAATGCCGTACATATTCGGATGATCAAATAGCATAGGAATATTTCTATCGGACAAAACCGCCGAATTGCGCAAATATTCTTGTTGCAAAAACTTGAAATCGAATTCCATATTATGCGCAACCATAATAGATGAAATCATCCATGCTTCATGAAATGCAGTAATCGCATCGACTATAGAAACTCCGGCATCACATTTTTCGCGAGTAACCCCTGTAATCTGCGTTATTTCTTCGGTAATTTTAATTTCTTGTGGGAGATTGATGAAAGCATCGTATACTTCCAGTGTACGCATATTGGTCATGTCATATAGGACAAAACTCAACTGAGTAATATATGGATATTCTTGATCCCCCTTTTTAGGAGGAAGTCCCGTGGTTTCTACGTCAAAACAAAGAATGATCTTGGAGTTCATATTGTGTAATTGACTTTGATTGTTGTAATCAAAGTGAATCAATTTTCCCATGGTGTAGGAATCAAACAAGTCTGTGAAGCAAACGAGTAAAACTCGATAGAATGATTTCTATAGTAAATCATAATAGATGACGATTACCTTTGTCAGTAGTTTCATGAATCTATATGACATACCTTTTGAGAATAAAGACATTGAATGGAGATTCGGACATTTCCGCAAAATAGCATCCACTGGAATACCCCTATGCATTTTTTGTAGTCCTGATACAATGGAATATACGGAGAATTTCCTCCTGGAATTCCCCAATGTTCGCGTCTTGCGATATTTAGGAATCCAGGATACTTGGGTTTTTGACACGTGTAGTCATATAGAAAATATTGAATTGCCAGCCCGCAGAAATGAACCCAAAGATACGTTCGAATACATTTGGTTTCAACATGCGAAAATTGAATTCATGGAAGAAGCCATTCGTGCGAATCCATTTGGATCTACCCATTTTGCCTGGATCGATTTCAATATTGCCTATGTATTTAACGACGATTTATATGTCCAAGAATATTTGCGGATTCTTTCACGTCGAACTTTAGCCGATTCCTTTTTAGCCATTTCGGGGTGCTGGGATAAACAGAGCCCCGATGCACAGATTCTCGACGATATTTGCTGGCGATTTTGCGGGGGATTTTTCATAGGAGATGCCGGATCCGTCCTAGATTTCCACGCCAAATATGTAGAACATTTCCCCGTGTTTATGTCGACCCATCGGAAACTCGTATGGGAGGTCAATTTCTGGGCATGGCTCGAGGCCAATGTGGGATGGTCGCCCGTTTGGTACAAGGGCGATCATAATGACAGTATTGTACAAATCACGGCGGACGTTTGTTCCAGATGTTTGCTATCAGACACCACGGAAAGCCGGGAATACTATTACCCCCCCGTAGATACCTATCGCCCATCATCCGCGTCCCATGCATTCTATCGTGGACAACACGTTTTAAATACCCGATATGTGAATTACTGGTATTTGGATTCGGGACATTGTGTGATCGAACATCCCCATAATTGGATCATTTCGAAAAATTTCGTATCGATTTTGGATGCAGATGCGATGGAACCCGTCGATTTCGCGGAAATGAATAGTACTATAGGACTAAAACCGCACGAGGCCTGTTTCTTCGGACTAGAAGATATCCGACTCTATGTATTGAACGACGAACTCCGATTCATTTGCACAAATATCGATTTTTCACCAGTGGGCTCAAACCGTATGATTATCGGGAAATATAATGCAGATAAGGCGACATATTCGGGATGCCGAATCTTGACACCCCCCAACCCGAATAGTTGGTGCGAGAAAAATTGGATTCCGCTTACCAAGAAAGAGGCGGACGGCAAAGAATCGGAATGGTTCATCTATAAATGGTGGCCATTCGAAATCGGGTCCATCAATCCCGTTACGGATCAATTAGAGATTGTAGAGTCCTATAGGATCAATTCACCGCTTTTCATGAAAGTCCGAGGTTCGACGTGTTTCTGCGAAACGGCGGAAGGGTTGGTCGGAATCGTCCATTTTAGCGAAGATAAATTGCCCCGGCATTATTATCATATCATGGTTCTATTGGACAAAGAAACGTTTCGACCCTTGAAATATTCCGAGATTTTCTCTTTTCGAAAAATCGGTATTGAATTTTGTATCGGATTTTGGACGGACGAGGGAACGGGGATGCATCATTTCTGGATTTCGCAAATGGATCGTGATCCGCTTTATTTGAAAATGCCCGTTTCCGCGATTCCGTTATGTTTTGATTTTGACATTCTTTTATAGACGAATTTTATATGTCTTATTTAATTACTATTTTAATAAAAAAGAAAGATAAAAAGGTTGAAGACATTGTACAAGATGTATTTGATTTATTTGGCGACAGAGGAATCACGGATCTAGTATATGAAAATGATGATTATAGTGTGGATATTTTACGTGTAGAAGATAATATTGTGTTTGATAGTAAAAGTGGTCCTATAGAACAATCGATTGGTGAATCTCAACAAGAGGGATTAATACGGATCTTTATTCAACGGCAAAATGATGTATTTGTTGCGAGTATTGTAGATGCAAATGTGGATAGTTTTGAACAATCCATGAATCAGATCAATCGAATGAACGATGTGCCAGATATTCTATATGACAAACCTCGCGATCTTATAAAGTCGAATATAGGTAGTAACTTTGCTAATAGTACTGATCTTACAAATGTGGCTTCTCTTCCTACTGCTTTACCAATTATTAATGAAGAAGGTGAAGAAGATGAAGAAGATGAAGAAGGTGAAGAAGATCAAGAAGATGAAGAAGAGGAAGAAGAAGAAAAAGAAGAAGAAGAAGAAGAAGAAGAAGAAGAGGAGGAGGAAGAGGAAGAAGATGAAATTACCACTAATTCTTCCCTTGCCCATGCTTCTTCTGAACCTGAAATTGCTTCTGTTTCTACTGCTTCTGTTCCTGCTCCTGTTTCTGTTCCTGCTTCTTCTCTTCCTACTTCTACTGCTTCTGTAATTGCTTCTGTTCCTCCTACTAATAATACTGATAATTCTAAAGTTTATGATTCTTCTTCTCCTGTAATTGATCCTACTGTTCTTGTAATTGACTCTACAAATAACTTTAATAATTATTACTTGATTGTAGGTAAATCACGAATGGTAAATATTGACGGTGAACCAATGACTCTAGGTTCAACAAATATAATAAATAAAGACGAAGACACAACTGTACCTGAAAATGTTTATATTATTGCACCAAGAGATTTAAATACTGAATATACTTTAGTTGATAGTACAATGGAGGACAGTGAAAAAAGAATCATTGATCATATGAATACGACTAAAATTAGTGAAGTTGAAGATAATTTTATTTTAAATCGAGTACCACAAGATGCGATCGAAAATTTGTCTACATGGAAATTATATTCACCTGGAGAACAAATTAAAAATCGAGAAATTACAAATGATCCCAAATATTCAAGAATTAATGTTATAAATATTGAAAACCAAGTATTGGCTTTTAATACTCTACGATTACACGAATTATTAAATGAATTAAAACCAGCACCAAATAAACCCATTATTTTAGTATATTTTGTTACTAATACATCGGGGTATAGTATAATAAATAGTACATACAATTCTATAAAATCTGCATATTTTTATCCAAAAAAGTTAGTTACAAACTCTATAGATATTTTTGAACATGGAAATATGACCTATCCGGATTTATTTCATAAATTAAAACCTGAACCACAATTATCGATAGAAGAACCTGTAAATACTGATCAATCGCAAGAATCAGGTTTAGAAAATGTATCGCAAAAATCAGTAAGTGTTTCATCCCCTCCAGAATTATTACAACCTAAAAAAACTCAACAAGATAAGTTTTATAATGAGTTAGAAGAACCCTATAAAACAAGATATTCAGACTTATCCGGTGAAGATAAATTTCTATGGAGTCAAACTACTGATATAAAATGGTTTAAAAATTATATATTATTGCAAGATTTAACAAATAATATTAAACAAAATGATAAAACATTACTATTTGATAAATTAAAAATTAGTAATGCATTTAAATATTGTATTAATAAAACAGAAAAATCAAGATCGAAATTTCTAATTTTATTCAATTCAGTAGTAGAAAATCTTCCAAAAATAACAGGTAAAATAGTAGGTCAAACGGAATATAATTTGTCAAGATATAGAATAATTAATAAGTCATTGGGCTTACAATTAGATATGTATAAACCTAATATAAACGATTTCCCAAAAGGATTTATAATGTAACTTCCGGTTCGCTCTTAGACCCTAGATCAAAGACTTTCGCCTCTTTTTTATGACTCATCAATATCTGGCGTTGTAAATTCGCAATGACCTCTTCCATTTCCCCCACTTTTTTATTCAAATCTTGTATGATCTGATGCTGTTGTTGTATCGTATCAGCCACTTCTTTTTGCGTCAATTCGCGTGTTGTTCCATCTGGGTTTTGTATTGTGATCCCACTCGGACGATTCATTTGTTTTTCATGTTCTTCTTTCGCCATTTTCTCGCGTTCTTTCGTGATTTCATCGATTTGTTTCAATACATCGGGTTTCATTTTGGATTCCCCCGGCGCATAATTTGCCAAGAGTCCATCGATATCCCGCATGAAAAAATCGACAATGTGCTCTTCTTCCGGTTTCCGAATGAATTGCGTCACTGTTTTCGCGGATTCTTTAAAGAAATCATTTTTCGGTTGTTCCAACAATTTCCGTTTATCGAACGTATTATGTTCATGCGAAAATACTAGAATTGTCTTTATAGGATCTAACTGGACAAATGGAACGGTATAATTTTTTAAAAACACTTTTTCTTCCGCCAAACATGCCTCCTCGTCATATCGGGTATGTTTCAAAAGTTCCGCGCGGAATGCAAATGTCCCCGCAGTTGCATGATTCGGACCATATGGACCACATTGATACATTTTTTGGATGTGTTTGAAATATACGTAAATCTCACTTGCACCGGCGCATAATGCATCCCGATTCTCCGTCAAACGATCCACCGCATGAGCCACGCGTTCCGGGGGATAATAATCGTCGTCGTCCATATAGACGATGATCCCCCCCTTTGCATAAGAATGCATCAAGTTGCGCTTCGCGCCCAATGTCATCTTTTTTTCTATAGGATAATACTTGATCTTGTCAATTCCGGAACTCGCAATGAGATCTTGGATCTTGTCTGTTCCGTCATCCACGATGATCCATTCCATTCTGTCCCGGGGATAGGTCTGGTTCTTGAAACATTCAAACATGATGGGAATAAATGGCCGGCGATTGAACGTGGGAGTACATATCGAAACAAGGGGATAAAATTTCTTGCGGAGTTTTGGATTATGTGCGGGTGTTTTTCCCATATATTAGGTCATATAGAATACATTCTATATGACTTTGTTTGTTTTAATTATATACTACTTTATTTATCTCCAAATGACTTTTTCCACGTTTTTAATATTTCTATAATTTTCATCAATATGGTCTTTTATTTCCTTCATTGTTCCAGTTTTTTGGGGGTGTTTTTGATTATTATTATCTATTCGAAACAGAATATAATTGTTAGAATCATCAAATAGTATACCCAAATCGTTTTTTGCATTAATGCCATCATTAGATTCACCTTGAAAATATAATCCACGGTCGTTTACATTTAATTCATTAATCATACGCATGAGAGTAACACGAGGATCATTATCAGAAAATTCATCTATATTATCTCTGACATAATCAGAAGCAAGACTAGGAACAGAAACTTGACCAGGAACAGAAGCAGAAAGATTATCAAGAGGTCTCATAGCGTTAGAAGGATTATCAAAAGGTCTCATAGCATTAGAAGGATTAATACGAGGTCTCGTAGGATCAAGATTATCAAGAGGTCTCATAGCATGAGAAGGATTAATACGAGGTCTCGTAGGATCAAGATTATCAAGAGGTCTCATAGCATGAGAAGGATTAATAGGAGGTCTCGTAGGATCATCCCTAACAACAGAAGCAGAAGAATTATTCCTATTAATAAGAATATTATCAATTACTTTATAGGATAATTTTTCAAAATCAACATTATCTAATGTAGTTTTAATACTACCAAGATTGTTATGCTTATTCGACATAGGTGGTGAGCTAAAATCACCCCACACAATTTGTTGATAGAAATATTGACCGGTTTCAAGTTTTGATATATAAATAGTACATGTAGTATTGTTAAACTTTCCATTTATTTCTACACGTTGATTGGTTTGTATATTTTTTAATAGGTTAATAATATTCTCAATTTTTTGTTTTATTAATGCTGGAGGTTCTGGTTCTGTCAAACTGTTACTGGCTATAGTTGCAAGGTTATTATTAGAATCATTCGCATTATTACCAGAAAGAGGTATAGGTCTAATATTTTGTGTTGGAGTTAGTTGAAAATCCTTAAAATGATATTCAATAAATGTTTGCAAATTGTCAATATTATATACTTTTTCAATCTGTTCCCAGTCTTTTTTAGAAATATTATAAACGCAAACATCATATGTAGGTTGTAAAAAAACTACAGCAAAATTATATGAATTATTATTATCTTTGTATATAGCATCAAAGTATAATTTATCATCATCTTCACTTAATTTAGAAATCTTATCCATGAGACTATTAAGATCAAGAGTATTAGAAGAACGAGCATCAGCATCACCACTAGAATCATCACGAAGACTACTAGCATTATGTATAGGGTTTAATTCAATACATTGCGTATAAAATGATGTAAGATTACCCGGTTCAAACCCGATAAATTTATGAGTTTCTTTTTGACCATCTTTCACAATTTCAAAAGTATATCCATTTTTGTCATTCCACTCTTTTATTATTATTGGATAAGGCATGATTTATATATCTATATATAATATTTTTATCAGTGGGCGAATGCATATTCCTAAACTTTTTACAAATTATATACCATGTTTTCAATGATTATAAAGTATGATGCATCTCAAACGTGTATATTTTTCAGTGAAAATTGAAAAAAGTCACTATATATGTCTTGTTGTATTATGTCTGACTTGTTTATGAATCGTGTTTTTATGATTTCGCAATTGTCTTCTTTTTGTTATTTTTCTTCTATGTTTTTGTGTTTGGTTACCACCAAACATACTCATACTATGTTTATATAAACCTACACCTGTTATTGGACCTGTTATCATTTTTTTTTCGATAAACTTCATACTTTTGGTAGGGTTTTCATTATTAAATTTTATAACATAATCATATTCTTTTACAATATTACTTTTTTCACCTTTATATTCGTCTATTTTGTTGTTTATCTCATCTAATTTATTATTAAGTAAGGGTACAAACCCTAATTGAGTGATAATATCAATAGCCATACTATCACCTGCATAAACATACATTGAATCTGTATTTAATGGTTGTGGAATATTATTTTTACGAAAAAACTCTTTGGCTGTATCGTACATAGGTTTATCAATTACAGAAAATACTTTATTATTCAATTTCTTGAATTTCCGCAAATTTGAGAATAATCCTTCTATAGCTATTTTATCGTTATATAATTTAAATATGATGTCGTTTTCTGCGACTTGTTGTGCAGTACCATCACTTAAACCCCAATTACTTGTTTTACATAATAACATTTTTATTTGTTTTATGTCATCTTGAGAAGCATCTGAAATAGATGTATTCAATGTTAATGCATTCTCACCCCCTTGTAATTCAATTCCATTAAATTTATAATAAGATTCTATTGCTGTCATATATATAATCCTATTATATTTCTTCGTCGGAATACTCTTCAATGTTTTCCGTTTCCTTCTTTACATTTTTATCTAAATATCGATACATACGTTTAATATCCAATTTCGAAATGTTATAGTTTTCCAATAAACTTTCGACAATTCCCATTTTCTCGGGTTGTTGATAAAAGTCTTTCCCATAATACAATCGGAGTTCCTGGAAAAAAGAAATCAAATCCTTCTTATCCATATCTAATTCTTTGCATAAATTGTAAATAAATAATAAATTATTATATTCCGTCGAATACTTTGTAAGGACTTTGGTAAATCGCACTTCTTCCGCGGGTAAATCTTTACCCGATTCTTTCTTGTCCGCAGGAAAAGCATCATGATACAATTGATTATTATAAAACGTCTTGATCAATGAACTCATTTCATTAAAGGACCATATCTGATGTTGAAAGGTTATCCGATCCATATAATCCGCATAACACATGTTATCCAAAATCTCGGAATAAAATCCAAATGATTCCTTTACATTGAATTTCTCTAAACTATCCACAATATTCTCATGCCATAATAATGCAACAATCGTCCGATCGGTTTCATTCATATACCGGTTATGTTGGGACATTGGTACGGGTCGATCAATCAACGATCGCGTGATTTTCTTGGCATCATCATTATAGGATTTGATATGGAAAATCTGATCCATGGTTTCCAACGTTAGCAACTCGGGTTTTGTCCTATAGATCTTGGTAATGAAGGCCAGTTTGCGTAGATCGCCCTGGATATATTCCGTGATTTTTCTATACAGTGTATCATGGTCATACTTAGACCCTGGGCTTCTATACAACGTATGATTAGACCCTGGGCTTCTATACAACGTATCATGGTTCGGTTTATCAGTTGGGACTCTTGATGCTTGTCCCATAAGATTATACCCCGTATCATATATCTGCGTTTGAAGGATTTGTTCTATCTGACTATGCGTAGGTGTATTGAGTTCGAATGTATAGCAGACTTTCATGAGTTCTTTGATCTTTTTATCGATCGTATAATTCCCGATACAAATAATCGGATTCAGCGTCATATTCTCAAGTCGCTGTTTTTTCGTCTTTTTTTGTCGGATGATTTTGATAAGCGCGGTAATTCCACCTTTATCCCCGTTATTCATCCCGTCGATTTCATCCATGACGATCGCGATGCGTTTGGCTTTCCCCTGCATCATAGAAAGTACATTTTGTGATGAAATATTGTTACTTGTAATGGTATCAATGAGAGATTTATTCCGGACATCCCCCGCATCATATTTGATAATGTCGAATTGGAGATCTTTCAAAATATCGAGAATAAACGTGGTTTTTCCACATCCTGGTGAGCCGTATATATAGATGCCTTTTTTGTATGTGAGATTTTTCACATTTTCTGCAAAAGATCGGAGAATGGTTTTCATTTCATTTGCCAGATTTTCTCTTTGTAAAATTGTATTATAGGACATTCGTTTCTATATTATCCAAATCTTGTTTAATTCCATTTTAAACGAGATTTTTACTATAGTGCGATTTACTTTCGAAAGTTGGAAAAGTCTGCAGTGACTGGCATGAAATTTGCATTTCCTTTGGATTGTAACGCACCATAATACGAGTAATTATCGATTGGTGTATTTTTACCAGATTGCATTCTTCCAAAATTGGAATCTGATCCCGATCCCGATCCGTAGTTAGATCCAGATCCAGATCCGTAGTTAGATCCCGATCCAGATCCAGATCCAGTGCCATCATAATCACCGTCACGATCTTTTCCTAACTTTACAACACCAGACGCAGTGTCACGCAACAAACTATTTGCTCCACTTGCACCACCTGTAACCAAGTTATATGCTCCTGAACCAGTGTCTTTAACGATTTCTTTTACTCCACTTCCTGCTCCAGATACAAGTCCTGTAGCGGAATTCACAACATTATTTGCTAATCCACCCACTGAACCAATCCCGGTTGTTACGACATTTGCCCCAGTTTTGGCAACATTTTCTACACCTGAAACTACACCAAGACCAGTAACCGCAACACTTCCTCCTGCACTACTTGTATTTGCATTACTTGCAAATGTACCATTTCCAGCAGTTGTTACATTATCCCCAGAAACTGCATTGAAGTCTGCGCCTTTATCTGTGATACTTCCACTTACAGCCATATTTTTTCCTCCTGTACCGCTCGTTCCTTGACCCGTTCCTTGACCCGTTCCTTGACCCGTTCCTCCCGTTCCTGAACCCCCATTCCCTCCGCAATTCGTACATACATTCCCCGTAACTTTTGGACATGAAGGACACGATGGACAAACCGGTGGTACAACTTGCGTTTTCAGGATATAATCATCGCTAAATATATTTGTATTGACTAAAGACCCAGAAGAGGTATAGGACAATTGATAGAATTTCTGCCAACATTGCGACCCCCATTTTGAAAAATCTGCACCACATCGGTCAAAGACATCATTATAAGAAATTTTATTTGATCCGTCCCATGTATTTGCGCTACCATCATTATCATTACGATCATTTGTGCCTTTCGAACTATTCGTTGTACTATCTATCTTTTGAGATTTCCCCATAAATTTCACTACTCTACCCGCAGAAAAACCATTCGCGTTTGATGTTAAAACAACTAAAACTGTATTATATGCCATACACATGACTAGGACATAAGGACCATTTGATCCACTAGTAGTGTCTGGTGTAGGTGTAACCCATGATGAAAATGTGTTAATTGACTTTATAGAATCTAGTGAAGAAGTATTCCCCAATCGATCGTATGTGACACCATTGCTATTTGGATCTTGTTGAATATAAATGTATCCCATTGGATCGTAAAATACTTGATTCGTCACTTGATAAACCTTTTGCGAGGTATTATAATATGTATTTACAAGATACGTTCCATCTTTCGGAGAAGATGGAATTGACGTTTGTTTCATGAATAAGGGTTTTGTATTCAATGCACTATATAGTACAGTACTATTGGACACATTATATGAATTCATCATGGATAAAATATTTTCCCCCGTTTTTGAATCAATGACATGAAGATAGGTATTTTCGACCCAAGGAATATAGATCAAACTATATTTACTATTATTTGTATTTTGTGTTGTATATGACCATGGATCATATGCTTCTAATGTAGTTGCATTTGTACTCTGTTTCACTTTGTCTGTTGCAATAGAGCCATTTGCCAAAATTAAATCAGTAGAGTCATATACAAATTTATTGTTAAAGCGATTGAGAACATTGATTTTTTGAATCGAATTTACAGTTAAATCTATATTACCCCCCGGAATCACGACATTTCCGAATACTTCCAAGACATTTGCATTTTGTTGATCAAAATAGATTGAATCGTATACTTCAATAACGTTTTTCGTAGAAGAATATGGTGCAATCTTCACAGATGATCCACTATGTGACGATGCATTATAATTAAATGTAATGAAATTCTCCATTTGTCTATGATCCCGCATATCTTTTGCGATGAAATAGTTTCCAATGACCATTGAAACCGCTAAAACAAATAAAATCATTAAAAACATTATAAATGGTGTCAATTTAATTTCCATCATAAATACAATATATTGTATATTAGGAAAAGAATGAAGAGAAAAATTGATTTCTATATGATTTTTACATGAAAGTCATATAGAATGCCTCAACGGAAAACTGCAACGAAAGAACCCTTAAAGACAAATTATCATGAATTCGACGATTCGATCTTGGAAATCGGCGTAGATGAAGCGGGGCGTGGACCCCTTTTTGGCAGACTCTATGTTGCCTCCGTCATTTTACCTAAAGGTTATTCGAATGCCGACATTAGAGACAGCAAACAAATCAAATCGAAGCGGAAATTGAAAGAACTCTCCAATATAATCAAAAAAGAAGCCATTGCATGGTCGGTCCAATACGTCGAACATGATGTCATTGATGAAATCAATATCCGACAAGCCGTGTTTCGGGGTATGCATGCGTCAATACGCGAAACGATCGAAAAAATACCCTCGACGAACCATTCGGAAGACCCCATCATCGATCATAAAACCCCTTTCCTTTTGATCGACGGAAACGATTTCAAACCCTATATGACATACTGCGAAGAAACGGGAACATATAGTTCAATTCCACATATCACCGTGGAAGGCGGAGATCACACCTATCAATCGATTGCCGCCGCATCCATTTTAGCAAAGTCGGAACGGGATTATTACATTGGCGCATTATGCGAGCAATATCCCGAATTGGCCGAAAGATATGCCATCGATCGTAATATGGGCTATGGTACAAAAAGTCACATAGAAGGCATAGAGGAATGGGGCATTACGCAATGGCATCGCAAGACTTATGCCCGGTGCAATACAGCCCGAGAGAATCCTATATGACTTACTTATGGGTCGTAAAAAAAAGCGGTTTATATTTTTGATCCATGTAATATATAATGGACATTGCATACGTTCGCGGTTCATTCATGATTACCTATATTTTGCTCATGACTACGGCGACAATCACCTTTATCGAAGCCATTCGTACAAAAATCCCAATGGTTCGTCATATACTAAATTTAGAAACCTGCATTTCAGTCGTCGCCGGGTATTTTTATTCCATTTTCGTGGATAAAATAAAATCGGGAGAATCGGAAAAAATCGATTGGAGCGAAATCACAAAAATGCGGTATATTGATTGGTCTATTACAACTCCGATGATGTTGCTCACATTATGCCTCGTATTGGGGATGCATACAAACGTCCCCGTAAGGCTGAGCATTTTTTTATGGATCGTCGCGTTGAACTATTCGATGCTTTATGCCGGATATTTAGGAGAAATTGGATATATTGGACGTATAGAATCGTGTGGTCTGGGATTCATACCGTTTTTCCTCATGTTTGCCACCATCTTTTTCGTCTTTGTAAAACCCAAATATATTCGCGAGAATTATGTATTATACATTACCTATTTTGTCGTATGGTCCTTATACGGATGCGTCTATTTATTCGGCGAAGAATGGAAAAACGTGGCGATGAATATCCTCGATTTCATCGCCAAATGTTTTATCGGAATCGGACTATGGGGGTATTATACCAAACTGTTTGTCCTATAAGGTTTGTATCATCATGCCTTCAAACACGTCTTTCCGCACCACCATATATTTCGTCTCGCGATCCATGAGACTATATCCAATGAGAAGACTCTCCGGGTCATACTCGATGAAACCCAATGTATATTCCACTTTCTCTTTTTCAAATGTGAAAAGTTTGGTATATCGCTTCACTTTAAAATCGGCGGAATCGAGAACCACTACCAAATGGTAATAATACCGGCGATCTTCATAACTTACTATATGACAAATAAACCAGATTTCATCCCCCATTTGGACACCATTCGTAGATCCGCGCAAATGTCGGAAGAAATTGGGAGTCTCATATTGATGCGTTTCTATAAACCGACGATTCGCAATAGATCCGATAGACAGTGGCGACCAGCCATAGACCATGACGGATTGATCAGGGATTTTCACCCAGTTTTTCTCCACATCTTTTTCCGCATCTACTACTGCGGATTGAATAAACGATGCACGCGTATAATCCACGGATCCCAATTCGATCGCGATTTTATGAGGGGCTAGCCCCCTATTTGCATTATAGGACAATACACCGGATCCACTTGAATAAATCCGGACATCTTCTAGACCCACATAAATATTATCGAGACTTTCATCATATGGCATCACGAATTCTTTCACCAATTGCCCAGAAGAAATGATTCCCACCACATTTTTCGTGCGGATTTTGTCGCGATTCACATATCCCCCCTTATCATCAATCTTATAATTGACATATCGACGGCAAATGGCAAAGGTGTCTTGGTTGATTCTGCAGATCGATGGAGTACTCGGATTATATTCTTGCTCAATGACGGTTGAATCTCCAATGGTATCGAATAAGAGAATCAGCGATGTTGTTTCCGGGGTGATGATTGCAGAATCCTGAAGTTTTGTCACATAGAATTTATAATTGGAGAGGACATTGCGCAAAATCGCCTCGTCTGCATTCGGATCCGCAATGACTTTCATGGAACATGCTTGAAGATCCACCTTATAGGGGTTCATATAATACCCGATAATTGACATTTCGTAGTCGAGTTTATAATCATACACGTCTTTTTGAAGGAAAAGATAATTGCTCGTCACTGGATGTTTTGTGCGCTGTTTATCCGCAATTGTATAAAAAAGATAGGCAAGTTGATGCTTATTGGTCATGCGATAATACTGGACGATCTCATACAACGTCTCGATGCGATGCGAATAATAATTATACCCTTCCATCCATGCATAAATGGCATTTGGCATATCATTCATGGAATAATAGCATTTACCGATACTATAGTAACTATACCAGACTTCTTCGATCCATCCACCGATTGCAATCCGTTTTCTGTAAGTTTCGATGGCGTTTTCAGGTTGACCGGCATCCCTGTAAGAATTCGCGAGATAAAAAGTGTATCGATCATTGTCCGGAATTTCTTCGAGTCCTCTATTTAGCAATTTAATATCGCGTTCAAATTTATCCGTTTTGGACCCCCCATCCCCGATATCTTGTATAAAAAGATCGTCTTTTTCAATCGATCCATATGACGTTCCTTCCGTCGTTTTCACATATTCGTGCGTGACACCCCAATAATAATATCCTTTGCGTGGACGTACGATACGAACATTCTTGTAATAGAATCTATCTGACCCCTGTAAAAGATAATATACGTCGTATGCTCCCAAATTGCGTTTGAATTCTTCTGGATCTTGGAGAGCCGGACCCGATAAATACATATCTGCATCCAATAAAAGGATATAGTCGATATCTGCGAATTTGGAATGATCGCATTTTTTGAGGGAATACGAGCGATTGTACCCAAAATCGCGGAATGGTTCCTGGAATATTTGTCCGTCGATGCCTTTTTCCGAGAAAAAATCGCGGATAATATCCATCGTATTATCCGTACTTCCAGTATCACATATACAATATTTATCGACGAGTTTGTAAACGGATTCTAATAATCTACGAATTACTTTAGCCTCATTTTTCACAATCATGTTTAAACATATTTTACACGTTTTGGGATTTAGTTGAATAGTATCCACCATATGAAATATTCTCGTTGATTTATTTAATATCTTTTTTTGTATATATTAATATTATATAATGACTTCTCTCATATACAACCTTCCAGAGAATCCTAGTAGCATAACGAATATTTTGCTCATTGATAGTCGCGTAGCAAGTTATCAGACATTCGTCGATTCTGTGAATGCATCCACTTTTCCAATTGTTTATTCAAGTGGATCTTCCAAAACAGATTTGTTGAATCTACTCACATCGACATTCACAGTGATACCTCGCATTGGTCTTGTATTTGACGGTACTACAGAAGTCGTCTTTTTAGACAATGAACTCTTTTTTGGAGAAAACGGATCAGACAATTCCAATGTTGCCTTTATCATACAACTCATACAACAATTCGCCGTTAAAAATATCGATTATTTGGCATGTAATACTTTGCAATACGCGGATTGGAATACATACTATAGTGGGTTATCATCTAGCACTGGTGTTGTTGTAGGTGCATCGAATGACGCAACCGGTAATATCAAATATGGAGGTGACTGGATCATGGAATCGACTTCACAAGATATCGAATTTGTCTATTTTACAAAAAGCATTGAATATTATCAATATTTGTTATTATTAACAGGTACGCCATCTGTTACATATTCTACAGATACAAGTTATAATGTGACATTATATCTATCTGCAAGTTTTAACAATTCAACCTATGTGACAAAGTTTGATGTATCTTATGTATTTGCAGATTCAACTGTAACTACTGCACCGACATATACAACTGGTATAAATACAACTTCTATTTCTGGTAATAGTGGAACATCTGGAGCTTGTACATCATCTGTTACAATTAATGCTAGTAGTGCAAATGGTGGAAGAAAAATATTTTATAAAGTATTTGCGTCAGCTTCTTCAAATAATATTAATAGCAGTGGTTCAATTATAATACCTACTGCGTGTAGCGCAGTTCAATCAATACAAATTGTTCCATATGAAGATCCAAGTATAAATTCGTATACATTATCTTGGTCTGCTCCATCAAATGTATATGATGCCTATTTTATTACACCTAAATCAGCAGCTAAATTTGTTACAACATATACTATTTCGTATACTGATACTACAACAAATGTTAAATATACGGATATTTCTAATTTAAGTAGTACTTCAACTTCATATGTATTCAGCAATTTGGTTCGAGGAGACAATCTTACATTTGATGTATATGCAGTAAATGCATTTGGAAAATCATCTGCAACAAATTTTATGTATGTTGTCCCATCTTACAATCCAGATCAACCTACAAATGTAGTGGCGAGTTATGATTTTTCAAATAATAGTGTAAATTATGTATCAAATGGTCAAGTTGGAAATCAAACCATTTCACTTGCATGGAATATACCATATAACCAAGGTGCAGTTATTACACAATATGTTGTTACACAATATATTAACAATGTTAATCAGAATATTACATATACTACAAATTCTGTAACTACTAATGGTAATATTGCTTCTGTTGCGTTTAATCAATTTGACGATTCATCTTATTTGATGAATGGATCAAATTATTCATTTACTATAACAGCAATAAATACAATTGGACAATCTTTGGAATCTGCACAATCAAATACGGTTGTTCCAGTTGGAATTCCAGTTGCTCCTACTAGTCTAGTTGCCGGTTATACATTGTCAAGTGATGGAGTCAATTATGCAAAGGACTCGTCCGTGGATCTTTCCTGGAATGCACACCCCGATATTGGAGGAAAACCCATTTTGTCTTATGTCATCACACCTTATATTGGTTCCACTGCTCAAACAACGACAACTGTATCAGGTACTTCCACTGCTACTACCATTACAAGTTTGGTAAATGGACAGACATATACATTTAAAGTGAAGGCCATCAATGTAGCGGGATCTTCCGCTGAATCCGTGGCTTCTGGACCAGTAGTCCCTGCAAAAGTCCCAATTCCACCTACTAATGTGGTTGCCGGTTATACATTGTCAATTGGCGGTGTCAATTATGCCAAAGACACCGCCGTGGATCTTTCCTGGAATGCACCTACTGATATTGGAGGAGAATCCGTATTGTACTATAGAATTACTCCATACATTGGTACGACCGCACAACCTACCACTGATGTTTCGGGTAATTTGACTGCTACGACTATATTGAATCTGACAAATGGACAGATATATACATTTAAAGTGAAGGCTATCAATGTTATAGGATCTTCCGATGGATCCATGGCTTCCGGACCAGTAGTCCCTGCAAAAGTCCCAATTCCACCTACTAATGTGGTTGCCGGTTAT
>Ga0114960_10000831_pt1 | contig 25335 bp, 23 predicted proteins | sample C_130625_MF_Meta_FD_92637 | JGI IMG/M metagenome (GOLD analysis project Ga0114960, IMG submission 92637) | Freshwater microbial communities from Lake Croche, Canada to study carbon cycling - C_130625_MF_MetaG | ecosystem: Environmental > Aquatic > Freshwater > Lake | place: Lake Croche, Canada... | reverse complement strand
TCTGACGAAGTCTGGCGATACGCCCCATTGAGTTCATTTTCACTCGAGCCCTATCGCGTGAACTCCGAGCCCACCTCGCGCGACATTCCCGTCGAACTACGCCCCGCCGTCGCGGTCGCGGGCATGGTGATCCGCACGCACAACGGGCAACTCACCGACGTCACCGGCGCCCTGACCGGCGTGAGCGTCACGAGTACTGCGGCCGGAGAATCACGGGGTGGACAGAGCTTCGCTGCTCGCTACCACGACGACGCCTTCGCCTTGATGTCCGGCGCGCTCGCTCCGCACACCTTGGACATTGACATCACCAACCAAGTGGACGTCGACCGCCCGATCGTGATTATTCACGACGTGGTGTCGAGCTCGACTTTTCTCAATCTTCGCGTGAGCGTGGGTGGTGGGTCTCGCGTCAACATTATGGAGTTCTACGTCGGCGGCGCCGACGCGCTGGTCGTGCCGCTCAGCGAATTCTTCGTCGCGGCGAATGGCGAATTACGCATCTCCACTTTTCAGCGTTTGGCTAATTCGGCGTGGCACGTCGCGCGTACGACGGCATTTCTCGAACGTGATGCTCGCGTGCACCAAGCCATCGTGGGTTTGGGCGCTCGTTACAACCGCGCCCGTAATGACGCCGAGTTTCTCGGCGCCGGTGCCTCCAACGTGCTGCACACCACCTTCCTCGGCTCGGGTGATCAAGTGCACGATTTCCGTACGCACCAGAATCACCGCGTCGGACGAACGAACTCCACCCTCCTGTCCAAGGGCGCCGTGGCGGAGCGTTCGCGCTCGGTCTATACCGGACTGATCGAAATCGAAAACGGTGCGCGACGCACGGATGCACGCCAGACCAATGTCAATCTCCTCCTGTCACCCGACGCACACGCCGACACGGTTCCGAACCTCGATATTCGCGAAAACGACGTGGTCTGCGCACACGCATCCAGCGTGGGCCCATTGGACGAACTGCAAATTTGGTACTTAGAGTCGCGCGGTGTGCCGCCGGAAGACGCCCAACGCCTCTTGGTGCAGGGCTTCTTTAACGAAATGACCGTCTCACTCCCACAGGCCGTGGCCGACTTGGTAGCGAGCGATGTCAGGGACGTCATCGCGAAGGTGGGCGTATGACCACCGCCACGCTCCTTGGACCAGTGAGCGACTTCGTCGCTGGTGCCGCGACGAAGGTAGCTATCGGCCAACGAACCTTGGTCGTAGTTCGCCTAGGCGAAGACTTTTACGTTCTCGACGACCGCTGCTCGCATGAGGACTTCCCCCTTTCGGAAGGTGAAGTGAACGTGGAACGTCGAGAGATCGAGTGTGAGCGCCACGGGGCGCAGTTCGACCTCGTGACTGGCCTGCCCGTATCGTTTCCGGCTACTCAGAAGGTAGCTACCTATCGCGTCACGGTCGTTAATGGCCAGGTAGAAGTGGAACTCCCGTGAGCCACCAACTCGTCATCACCGACCTGCACGTGAGTGTGGGGGACAAAGAAATTCTCAAGGGCCTCTCCCTTACCGTGTCGTCGGGTGAAGTGCACGTGGTGATGGGACCAAATGGATCTGGCAAGTCCACACTGGCCCACGCCCTGACCGGGCGACCGGGATACCACGTGACCTCGGGTTCCGCGACCCTCGACGGGGTCGAGCTGCTGCACATCGCTCCGTGGGAACGAGTGCGGGCAGGCCTATTTCTCGCGCTGCAACAACCCATGGAAGTTCCGGGAGTTCGTCCTTCCGACATGCTGATTGCGGCCGGTGCGGATCCGCAGCGCGTGGCGAATGATATTCGGCGCGAGGCGCAGGCCGTGGGCCTACCGGATTCGATTCTGGAGCGTTTCGTGAACGTGGACTTGTCTGGTGGCGAGCGCAAGCGCGCGGAAATTGTTCAATTGGGCGTGCTCCGACCGCACGTGGCGATTCTGGATGAAATTGACTCGGGGCTCGACGTGGACGCCCTCGGCATGGTCGCTCGCCGACTGCAAGAAGCCACCACGGAGTGGGATTTGGGTGTCCTCGCGATTACTCACTTCCGACGTTTGCTTCAGGAACTCACCCCCGACGTCATTCACGTGATGTCGGATGGACGCATCGTGACCAGTGGCGGGCCCGAGCTCGTGGAAGTTCTCGAGCGTGACGGCTACGAACCGTTCCGACAAAAATAATTTTCCTCTAAGACGACGACGCTTGTTCAACCCTCAAGGTAAATTGCACTAATGCCTAATTCACGCGACCAGCGACGACGCCATGCCGCGCCACGACCTAAAGAATCGGGTCGTTTGGCTAACGAGCAGCGACTGGTGGACTTAGGCGAGGCCATCGACAAACGTAACGGTGTTAAAAAATCGAGTCGTCGATCCACGACGCGACCGGGTACCTCTCGGTTGCCGTTTCGGGTCAATCGGCGCGTGGTGGCTATCGTGGCGATTACCTGTGCCGTTCTCGCCGGAGGGGTAATCGGCGGAAGCTACATCTATACGCGCGTCATCTATGACCGGATTCAGAAAATTACGGTAAACGCGGATACCCCCGTTATCCCGGGACAACCCTTCAACGTTCTCGACATCGGCTCGGATTCACGCGCGGGACTCAGCGGTGCGGTGGCCGCTCAGACCGGAGCGAGTTCCGGTCTCACGACAGGCCAACGCTCGGACGTGATCAAAATTATGCACTTCATTCCGTCCAACGGCACCGTGCAAGTGATCTCGATTCCCCGCGACTTGGTGGTGCAACTTCTTCCGGCCGCCGCCGCGTATTTTCAGAATCACTTGGGGAAAATCAACGCCACGTATTTTCAAGGTCCCGACCTTCTCGTCCAGACCATCCAGAAAACGTTCGGCATTCCGATCAACTACGTCGTGCAGGTCGGTTTTGCGGGAGTCATGAATATCGCCGAAGCTTTGGGCGGCGTGTATTTGAACTTCCCCTATCCCTCTCGTGACGCCTGGTCGGGGCTCACCATCACCCACCCCGGTTGTCAATTGGTATCGGGATTTCAGGCCTTGGCGGTCGCACGGAGCCGGCACTTTGAGTACTTCTACCAAGGTGCGTGGCACAGCGACGGTTTGAGTGACATCAGCCGTATCCAACGACAGGACCAATTCATCCGCGGCATGGTCACGCAGGCCAAGAAGCAGTACAACCCGGTGGTATTGGCCAGCGCCTTGAGCAAGATTCCTGAGGGTCTGGTAATCGACTCACGCTTAAGTCTCGGTCAGTTGATTGGCATGGCGATGACCTTCCACGGCGTATCGGGGCCAAAATTCCAGACCTACACCTTGCCCTTTGTCAGCGCGGGCAACGTTCCCTACGTGGGGGACTCACTCGTGGAACAAGAGCCGCAGGCACAGGAACTCCTCGTCAGTATTTTCGGCAGTCAATTAACGACGCCTACTCTGCTGCCGATTGGTCTCGATCACCAGCCATTTATGCCACCGACGATTGCCCCACCGAAGGCCACGCCGGGTCACCCGCTCAAGCCCGGTAATCCCGCTACCGTTCCGACCGCCGCCGCGGACGTCAGCGAATTCTTTAATCCCATGGCCTGCTAGGTCGGGGAAATTTCTTCCAGCCCTTGAATGAGGGTGTTCCAGGCCAAGGTGGCGCACTTGATGCGCACCGGAAATTTGACTACTCCCTGCAAGGCGGCGAGTTCCCCGAGACGACGAAGGTCGACGGCGTCGCTCGCCTCGCCGTCAAGAGCGGCTTCGTGCACGGTCATCAAGGCTTTAAAGGTATCGATTCGCTCACGCACATCGCTGAGAGGCTTACCCTTCACGGCGGCGGACATGAGTGACGCCGACGCTTGGGAAATCGAGCATCCCTGACCGGTCATTTTTATATCCGTCAATACGCCGTCGTCCACGATGAGGTACACCACAATTTCGTCGCCACACAGAGGGTTAAAGCCTTCGGTGCGTGTTGCCGGAGGTGAGAGCAGTTCCCCGCGATTACGCGGGGAACGATAGTGATCCATGATGATCTCTTTGTAGAGGTCTTCCATTCCGGCCATGATTATCCAAAGACTCCCACGGCATGATGCAGACCGTCGAAGAGAGCGTCGAGGTCGCCGAGAGTGGAGTAGGGGCCAAAACTCACGCGAGCCGTGGCCACCACGCCGAAGCGCCGCATGAGGGGCTTGGCGCAGTGGTGCCCGGGACGAACGCACACCCCAAATTGGTCGAGAACTTGAGCGAGGTCATGAGGGTGGACGCCCTCGACGTCGAGAGAAATCACGCCCCCACGTTTCTCCAGCGTGGACGGTCCGAGAATGCGGACACGCCCCGCGAACTCCGTAGCCAGACGCTCCAGGGTGTGTCCGGTGAGTTGCGCCTCGTGATCGGCAATGGCCGCCATACCGAGCTTTTCGAGATAATCAACCGCGGCGCTGAGACCGGCAGCTTCGGCGATGGGTGGGGTGCCGGCTTCGAATCTCGTGACACCCGATGCGGCCGTGAAGCCCTCCAGGGTGACGTCGGCAATCATTCCGCCTCCACCGAGAAAAGGGGGCATCGCCGAAAGAATTTCTCGCCGCACCCACAAGACGCCGAGCCCCGTGGGTCCCAGCATCTTGTGCGCGGAAAACATGATGGCGTCCGCTCCCATTTCCACCACGTTGGTGACCGAATGGGCAACCGATTGTGCGGCGTCGACCACCAAAATGGCCCCCACCGCGTGCGCGCGGTCCGCGAGTTCGCGGACGGGGTTGATGGTGCCGAGCACGTTCGACATGCCGGTCACACTGACGACCTTGGCGCCGACGAGTAATTCGTCGAGCCCGGAGAGATCCAGACGGAAGTCGTCGCTGACCGGAATGAATCGAATTTCAATTCCGATCTGATCGCGCAATTGAAACCACGGCACGATGTTGGCGTGGTGCTCCATCTCGCTCAACACGACGACGTCACCGGGACGAAGCTGCGAGGCCCCCCATGATTTGACGAAGAGATTGAAGGCTTCCGTGGCATTTTTGGTAAAGACCACTTCTTCATCCGGATGGGGTGCACCAATAAAGCGTCCGACGCGACGTCGAGCCCCTTCGTAGGTGGCGGTAGCTTCTTCGGCGGTCACGTAGACGGCGCGGTGGACGTTGGCGTGGGAATTTTCGTAATAGTGCGACATCGCCGTGATGACGCTCGCGGGAGAGATCGACGTAGCCCCGCTATCGAGATAGGCGATGGGATGATCGTGAATAACCCTGCTGAGCAGGGGAAAGTCGGCTCGCACGAGGGCCGGGTCGTATCCGCTCACGCAGGGACCGTTCGAAAGGCGTCGTAGCCTGAGGTTTCAATAACGGTGGCGAGCTCCACGCCGCCTGATTGAACGATGCGGCCATCGACCAGGACGTGGACGTGGTCGGGGACGAGCTCTTCGAGCAATTTGACGTAGTGCGTTACCACAATGGTGCCCATGTGCGGACGCGCGTCGCGAACGGTGCGCACCCCACGAGCAACCACGCGCAGCGCGTCAATGTCCAAGCCCGAATCAGTTTCGTCGAGTACGGCAACTTCCGGGTCAAGAAGGGCCATCTGGAGAACTTCGTTGCGCTTACGCTCACCGCCAGAAAAGCCATCGTTCAGGTGGCGCTCGGCGAAGGCGGGATCCATACCGAGGCGATCCATCCATTCCATGAGATCGAGACGGACTTCCAAGACGCTGAGCTCTTCGAAATTTTTGCGTGCGGCGATGGCCTGACGGAGAAATTGGATCACCGATACGCCACTGATGGACTCGGGGTATTGAAAGGCCAGAAAAATTCCCTGACGAGCACGCTCGTCCGGGCTCCACGCAGACAGGGCTTGGCCGCGAAGATATATCTCCCCGGCAGTGATCTGGTAGCCGGGATGGCCCATAATTACGTTGGCCAGGGTGGATTTTCCGGCACCGTTGGGGCCCATGATGGCGTGGACTTCACCTTCAAAGATGCGCAGCGAGAGACCCTTCAAAATCTCGTTGCCGTCAGCCGTGGCATGGACGTCGACGAGTTCGAGGAGGGGAGTAGTCATGAGTTCATCCTACCGACGTATGAGAAAACACGGACCGGTCACCAACCTCGGGCCACCCACTCATCGAGATGAGGCCGCTCGGCGCCGATAGTGGAGCTATCACCGTGACCGGGGAATATCAGGGTGTCGGCCACGAAGGGGCGAAAGAGCCGATCATCGATACTGCGAATAATGGTCGTAAAGTCGCCGCCCTCAAAGGTGGCGTTGCCCGGACCTCCCGGAAAGAGGGTGTCGCCGGTGAAAAGTACGGGAGTGTCGTTGAGGGCGAAGCAAATTGACCCGGGGGTGTGCCCCGGAGTGTGAATAGTGCTCAGACGCAGTCGTCCCACCGAAAAACTGTCGTCATCCTCGAGGAGATGGTCGTAGCTAGGGAGCAGGTGGGCGTCCTCGCTGCGGACCCAGACCCCAATTCCCGCTGCCCTGACCTCGGTGACGGCCCCCACGTGATCCCAGTGACCGTGGGTTTCGAGAACCGAAGTCACCCCCAGATGGGTCGCCACCCGCAGAAGGCGTTCGTGCTCGTTGGCGGCATCAATCAGGGTCGCCTCGCCGGTACTGCGACAGCGCACCACGTAGACGTTGTTGGCTACCGGCCCCACCACAAAACGGTGGACTTCGGCCTGCGCATTGGACCAGACTAAATCGACATTTTCCACCCCCCCACCTTGCCACGAATCGCGCTTCGAAAAATTGGCTAATCTCACATAGTCGTGGTCCGCCCGCCGAGGGGCCACCGAGCGAAGAGGAACCCCATGAACTTTGGATTCAGCGAAGAGCAAGATGAACTGCGCAAGATGGTCAAGCGCTTTTTGGATGAGAAGTCATCGGAAACTGACGTTCGTCGACTGATGGCGACCGAAGATGGTTACGACCCCGCCGTGTGGTCACAGATGGCCAATGAACTCGCCCTTCAAGGTCTCGGCATCCCCGAAGAATTTGGTGGCCAGGGCTTTGGCCCCGTCGAGCTCTACGTGGTCTTCGAAGAAATGGGTGCCGCCCTGCTGTGCTCGCCGTATTTCGCCACCGTGGCTCTCGCGTCCAACGCCCTCTTGACTACCGCCACTGACGCGGCCAAGGCGAAGTACTTGCCGGGCATCGCCGCCGGCGACACGATCGCCACTCTGGCGCTCACCAACAACGCGGGAAGCTGGAACGTCAGCGACACCGGCGTGACCGCTTCCGGATCGGGTGACGCATTCACCCTGAACGGCGTGAAGAACTACGTCGTCGACGGCTCGACGGCTTCACTGATTCTGGTGACCGCCACGACCGACAAGGGCGTCTCGCTCTTCGCCGTGGACAAGGGGGCCGCTGGTCTTACCACCACCTGGCTTCCCACCATGGACCAAACCCGCAAGCAGAGCAAGTTGGAATTTGCTAACACGCCCGCGACCTTGATCTCCGTCGATGGCGCCGCCACCGCGGGCATCACCAAGACTTTGCAGATTGCCGCCGCCGCCTTGGCTGCCGAGCAAGTCGGTGGCGCCCAGCGCGTGTTGAACAATGCCGTGGAATACGCCAAGAATCGCGTGCAGTTTGGTCGCCCCATTGGTTCCTTCCAGGCCATCAAGCACAAGTGCGCCGACATGCTGCTCGAAGTTGAGTCCGCGAAGTCCGCTGCCTACTACGCCGCCTGGGCTGCGCAAGAGGACAACGAAGAACTGGCTATCGCTGCGTCCTTGGCGAAGTCCTACTGCTCCGAGGCCTACTTCCACGCCGCGGCTGAAAACATTCAGATTCACGGTGGCATTGGATTCACCTGGGAACACCACGCGCACCTGTACTTCAAGCGCGCGAAGAGTTCCGAGTTGATGCTGGGCGACCCCGCCTACCACCGCGAGTTGCTGGCCGAGAAGTTGGGCATTTAATACTCCGTGCTCGTCCACGAACAGTTGACGAGCGGGCCGTCGGTATTAGACCTCCGCATCGCGACGGCCGCCAGCCGTCCGGTTAACGATCATGTGCTCCTCTTGGTGCACGGACTTCCCCGTCAAGCCGGCATGGGTCGTCACGCCGCGGGTCTCTTGCCAGAACTCGCAGAACACCTCTCGAACGAATCCGGTTGGATGGTCGCCACGGGCACCTTCTCGGGAGTGGGTGGATCGACGGGAACCTTCTCGCTCGGTCAGTGGCGCCAGGACTTCGAGGCTCTGCTCGAACGCGTGGCGTCGAGTGAGCGACGTTTGTCGGTCGCCGCGTTTGGTTTTGGGGGATCCTTGTCCTTGCTGCAGGCTGCCGTTGACGAACGCATCAGGGGGGTGGCCACCTTCGCTACTCCCGCGCACCTTGATCGCTGGATGGGTGACGCGGCGGTGTTTCGCCAGGCCTTAGTCACCGCGGGTGTGGTCGATCCGGCCGTGGATCTCCCCACCGCCGAAGAACTCAATCGTGATTTTGCGGCCCTGGACGTGCTCGCCGCGGCCGCGGCCGTAGTTCCTCGCCGCCTCTTGGTGGGCCACGGTACCGATGACCACGAGGTCAACGTGAGCGAAGCGCGCGAACTCGTCGCCGCCGCGGATGGTCGCGCGGAACTCCGCATTATTCAAAGCGCCGGACACGCGTTGCGCGCTGATCCACGCATGGTCGCTACTTTGCTCGGCTGGTTAGACCGCCACCGTTAGTCGTCGTGGAGTGCCGCGCGCAAGGCGCTCGCTGCCGCAAAAGGATCTGCGGCCTCGGTGAGGTAGCGAACCACTACGAAATGTGAGAGCCCCCGTGGGCGCAGCTCCTCGATGCGCTGAGGAGTGATGCCGCCCGTGACGAAGACCGGCTGGGGAGAACGAGCCGCGGCTCCGAGCGCGAAGGTTTCACCCGTCCCGGCGCGTCCCGGCTTGGTGGGAGTGGCTTCAATGGGCCCCGCGGACAGATAGGTAGCGGCCATGGTCATCGCCAGGTCAAACTCGGGATCGCTGTGCGTGGACAGGCCCACTACTGCGTGTGGTCCGAGCAATTGGCGACAACGTGCCACCGACACGTCGTCTTGGCCGACGTGGACCCCATCCGCGCCGAGGTCAAAGGCCAGTTCCGGTGAATCATTGATAATAAAAGGGACACCAAAATCGCGACAGATGGCCTGCATCTCGCGGGCGGCGTCGACCTGCTCGTGCGGGGCACTAATTTTCTCTCGCAATTGAACGACGTCCACTCCTCCACGCAACACGGAGGGAAGAAAAGTGGCCATGTCGTCACGCAGACCCGTGCAGAGATAGAGATTTCGTCGGGCGAAGTCGTCGAACACCTCAGACACCTTAGGTCGACCATGCGTAGGGCAGAATGGACGCATGCAGATTCCCGCCAAGGCCGACTACGCGATTCGAGCGTTGCTGACCTTGGCCCAAAGCTCTGATTCGGTGAGCACCGACATCCTGGCGGCCGAACAGCATCTCCCCACCAAATTTCTTTCGTCCATCATGAGCGAATTGCGTCGCGGCGAAATCGTTCACTCGCAGCGTGGGAGCGGTGGGGGTTTCCGTCTGGCGCGACCAGCCAATGAGATCACCATCGCTGATGTGCTGCGGGCCCTCAGTGGGCCCATGGCCGGGGTGCGCGGCATGCGACCGGAGACTTTGGAATATGACGGTGCGGCCTCGCTGCTGCGTGATGTCTGGGTCGCGGTGCGGGCCGCGCTGCGTGAAGTTCTCGAACACGTGACCTTGGACGACATCGCGCAGGGCCACCTTCCCGCGGCCGTCACGCAGTTCACCTCTGACCCGGACGCCTGGACGACCCGGACATGAGCTTGAAGATCTATACCGACGGCTCCTGTCGTGGCAATCCCGGACCCGGCGGGTGGGCGTGGGCGGAGAGCAGCAGCCATTACGCCGCCGGTCACGCCGAGCACACCACCAACCAGCGCATGGAGGTCTACGCCGTCATTGACGCGTTGACGACTTTCCCCCTCGACGACATCGAAATTGTGAGCGATTCCAATTACGTGGTGAAGTGTTTCCACGACTCCTGGCACAAAGGTTGGCTACGGCGCGGATGGAAGAACTCCAAGGGCGAGCCCGTGGCCAATCGTGACCTCTGGGAGATACTCATTCCCTTAGCCCTGAGCACCGAGCGCCGCGTGACCTTTACCTGGGTCAAAGGACATTCGGGTGATCGCATGAACGACCTCGTCGACCTGTTGGCGACCGAGGCGGCGGACCAACAAGCGGGCCGGCGACGCAGTCCGAGCGAATGAGGGAGGCCCGCAAATCGGTAAGATTTAGAACGTTCACGTAGTACCGCTCGGCGAAAGGAAGCATCGTGGCCTCCCATGACTGTGACGTAGTGATTATCGGTGGGGGTCCTGGTGGCTACGCCGCCGCGCTCTACGCCGCCGCCGCGGGACTCACGGTGGTTCTGGTGGAACGCGACAAGGTCGGTGGCACCTGCCTGCACCGTGGCTGCATTCCCGCCAAGGAATTCCTAGAAACCGCTCATGTTCGTCGCACCTTGGAGCACGCCAGCGAATTCGGATTCCGCACCGGCACGACCACGAGCGACTTCGCGGTGAGCCAAGCCCGCAAGAACTCCGTCGTCACCACCATGTTCACGGGTCTGACCGGTCTTTTGAAGGGTCGCAAAGTCACGGTGCTCGAAGGTACCGGTCGCTTAGAGAGTGATCTCAGCGTAAGTCTTACTGACGGAGCGGATGCGGGATCTACCATCACCGCCCAGCACGTCATTTTGGCGTCGGGCTCGGTACCGCGCACCATTCCGGGTTTTGACGTGGACGGCACGCTGGTGGTCACCTCGGACGAATTCCTCGATCTCACCTCTCTGCCCGAACGAGCCGCCGTCATCGGTGGCGGGGCCATCGGTTGCGAATTCGCTTCGATGCTGGTGGACATGGGTAGCTCGGTCACCGTGCTCGAAAGCATGCCGTCGATTCTGACCGGCTGCGACAAAGACGTGGTCGCGGTGGTCGAACGTGCCTTTAAGAAGCGCGGCATGGAGATTCGCACCGGCGTGACCTTGACCGGCCACACGCCCAACAAGAAGCGCACCGCCACCACCGTGCACCTCGACGGCAGCGACGACCTCGAGGTCGACATGATCGTGGTCTCCGTAGGACGCCGACCCCGTACCGACGATCTCGTGTCCGAAGGAACCGGGGTAGAAATCAACGAGCGAGGTTTTGTCGTGGCTGACGGCTACATGCGCACCGCCAATCCCCGCGTCTTTGCCGTCGGTGACGTGGTCGCCGGCACGCCGCAGCTGGCCCACGTGGGCTTCGCCGAAGCGGTGGTGGCCATCAAGACGATTCTGGGCGAGCCCGTGACGCCCGTGAACTACGAACGCGTCCCCTGGGCCATCTATTCCAACCCCGAAGTGGCTTTTTGTGGCCTCACCGAAGCCGCCGCCAAAGAGCGCTTTTACGACGTGGTTGTGAAGAAGGACCCTTTTGGTGGAAACGGTCGTGCGCAGATCATCGGTGACACCGTCGGCACCGTCAAGGTGATTGCCGAAAAGCGTGCCGACGGTACGGCGGGTCAAATTTTGGGCGTGCACATGGCGGGACCGTGGGTGACCGAGCAGCTCGGTGCCGGGTACTACGCGGTGAACTGGGAAGCGACGGCCGAAGAAGCCGCCATGCTGATTCAGCCGCATCCCAGCTTGTCGGAAACCTTCGGCGAAACCCTGCTCGCATTGGCGGGTCGAGGTATTCACGTTGGCTAACGTCATTCTTCCCTCACTCGGCGAATCGGTGACCGAGGGAATCGTCACGCGCTGGATGAAGCAAGTGGGTGATTTCGTCGAACGTGACGAGCCGCTCTACGAAATTTCGACTGACAAAGTCGACTCGGAAATGCCGTCCCCCGAAGCGGGCGTACTGCTGAAGATCGTGGTCGCCGAGGGTGACACGGTTGATGTCGGCGGCGTGGTCGCGGTGATCGGCGAGAGCACGGGCGCAGCCCCCGCAGTGGCAGCCGCTCCCGCGAATGATGCGCCGGCGGCGAGTGCCCCGACGTCCGTGGCGAAAGAGTCACCGGCTCCCGTCGGTTCGCTCGCGTCCGGAGTGGTCCTCTCGCCGGTGGTCCGCCGCGTCTTGAGTGATGGTGGAATTGATCCTCGCACGGTGAGCGGAACGGGTCCGGGTGGGTCCATTACGCGCCGCGACGCCGAGTCGGCCGTGTTGCGTGGCCCGAGTGGGGAAATCGCTGTTCCTTTGAGTAACTCGCAGCGTCGCATGGCCGAGCATCTCAGCGTGGTGGCGAACGCCACACCGCAGGGCTTCGTAGCCGTGGAGGTCGACGCCTCCCTGCTCGATCTCGTGGATGCTCTGGGCCGTGAGACCCGCGACGGTTTGGTGATCACCGACGAAGCCGTGTTGTCTCTCGCGGCCGTGCGCGCCATGGCTGACTTCCCGATGCTGAATGCCTCCTTCGATCAAGAATTCGTGGTGCAGAGCCTTTCGATTAACCCCGGCTTCATCCGCGACGTGGATGGTGCGGGCGTGGTGGTTCCCGTGGTGCACGCGGCCGCGTCATTAGCGCTGCACGCCTTCGTGCGTCGCTTGCACGACGTGGACGAGCGTGTAGCGACCAGGCAACTCACGACCGATGACCTCATGGGGGGAACTTTCTCTATTCAGTCGGCTCCGTCAACGACCACCGTTCTCACCGTCCCCGCCCTTCTGCCGGGTCAGACCGCGGTGGTGAGCTTTGGCGCTGCGCGACACGTGCCGGTGGTGCAGATCATTGATGGTCGCCCCAGCATTGTGGTGGGTCGGCGCGTCGTCGTGGGAGTGACCTTTGACCACCGTGTCGTCGACGCCGCTCTGGCGGCTGCCTACTGTGAGCGGGTCGGAGAAATTCTTCAGTCAGTAGCTATCGAGTCCGAGCGCTAATGCTGCGGCGCCGCCATCTCGGGCGCGTCAGTTTTGCCGAAGCCAATGACTTGCAACACGCCGTGCTGAACGCGGTGGACGACTATCTCTTTATCATGGAGCACCCCCCGACCTATACCCGGGGAATTCGCGCGAATGCGGAAAGCTTCGTGGTGCCGCCGGCCTCGCTGGACGCCGTGGTGGTGGACGCGGACCGTGGCGGTGACGTGACCTATCACGGGCCGGGCCAATTGGTGGCCTGGGCCATCGTGAGCGTTCCCGATGATCCGGCGTCGGGGCGTCTCCACGTCCACCAACTCGAAGACGCCGTCATGGCCACGGTGGCCCGCGTCGACGTGGAGCGCCTGTTGGGTCGGGTGGGCCGGTTGGACGACTATCCCGGTGTGTGGGCGCATCTCGACGGCACTCCCGCCAAGATCGCCGCGGTGGGGGTGCGCACCGAACGCGATCGCTCGGGGCGCCGTCGCACCTTGCACGGCGTGGCGCTGAACGTCGAATGCGACCTCGATGGTTTCGCCGCCATCGTTCCGTGTGGGATTCCCGACAAGCCGGTCGCCAGCCTGAAGAGTCTCGGGCTCACGGTGTCGCTCGCGCAGGTGGAGGCGATTCTGGACGAGGAACTCACCTCACGACTCTCCACGCAGTCACGTCTGGCCAGTGTCGATCGCGGGGGTGCCACGTCAGGTACGGAACGTCCGCTGATTCGTCGTCTGCGGCGCGCGGGAGTCGACGTGGACCAGTCGCTATCCCTACGTGAGCGCAAGCCCGAATGGCTGCGCATCCCCGCGCACATGGGAGAGGAGTATCAATCACTACGTTCCTTGACCGAAGATTTGCGCTTGGTAACGGTCTGCGAAGAAGCGGGCTGTCCCAATATTTTTGAATGCTGGTCGTCGGGGACTGCGACCTTCATGGTCAACGGCGAACGTTGCACCCGTGCGTGTGGGTTTTGTCTGATTGACACGCGTAAACCCTTCGACCTCGATCCCACCGAGCCCGGTCGCGTGGCGGAAGCGGTGGAACGATTGAATTTGGCCCACGCGGTCGTTACCTGCGTCGCTCGCGACGACTTGGCCGACGGGGGAGCGGGCGCCATTGCCGACACCATTCGCGCCATCCGTGAACGACGCCCTGCTACCCAAGTGGAAGTTCTGATTAGTGATTGCAAGGGTGATCTGGACTCGTTGCAGCTCATCATTGACGCCGCGCCCGATGTGGTGAACCACAATCTAGAAACCGTGGCGCGTCTGCAGCGGGCCGTGCGCCCCTCGGCCGCCTACGCGCGCTCACTCACCGTGCTGGCGCGTTCGGCCGCGGCCGGACTGACCACCAAATCAGGTCTCATGGTGGGCCTCGGCGAGACGGCGGACGAAGTCGAAGAAGCACTCGTCGACCTGGCCTCGGTGGGGGTATCTATTGCCACTATTGGTCAATATCTGCGACCCACCAGTGAGCACCTCCCGGTATCGCGGTGGTGGCATCCTGATGAATTCGACGACTTGGCCGAGCGGGGCCGGCGAGCGGGTCTGGCCTACGTGCAGTCCTCGCCGCTGACGCGTTCGAGCTACCACGCCCGCGAAGCGGTCGACGCCGCGACGCCGGTCAGCCTGCGGGCTCGCTAAATCCTATTTGTGGAAGCTGAGCGCGGCGGCCAGGAGGGCGCCGATGGTCAGGACGGACAAGAGGGCGTGAGGGATAAGACGACGCATGGTGGCTCCTTGCATTAGGCGATGAAGTATTTCGATTTCGGGTGATGGCAAATGATGGCGTCGGTGGTTTGCTCGGGGTGCATCTGAAAACCTTCGGAGACGGTGACCCCGATGCGACCGGCCTCGAGCAGGTCGGCCACCTTGGCGTTGTCCGTGAGGTCGGGACAGGCCGGGTAACCCCAGGAGTAGCGACCACCCCGGTATTGCTGGCGAAACAGTCCCGTCAGGGTCGGACCGTCTTCCTCGACGAAACCGAGTTCTTCGCGAATGCGGTGGTGCCACATTTCGGCGAGGGCTTCGGCCATCTCTACCCCGAGGCCGTGCAGCATCAGGTAGTCGGTGTAGCGATTCTCGGCCATGAGTTCTTGGCAACGCTCGGAAACGCGTGAACCCATCGTGACCAGCATGAAGGTGGCGTAGTCCTGGTCCGGTGAATCGGTGGGTCGAAAGAAGTCCGCGATGCACAGGTAGGGATCCTTGTGCTGGCGGGGGAAATGAAAGCGCGTGCGCTCTTCGCTGCGCGTGTCGTCGGTGTAGATGATCAGGTCACCGTTGACGCTGGCGGCCGGAAAGTGCCCCCACACCACTTGAGGACGTAGCAGGTCGTCGCGCTTGGCCACCGCGAGTTGATCGCGCAGGGTGGCCGCGACGCGCTCTTTGAATGCGGGGTCGTCTTCACCATTTTCTGGGCGGAAGCCCCACTGGTTGCGAAACAGGGCCGTGAGGTTGAGATATTCCGAAATGTCGTCCAGGCTCATTCCCTTGGCCACTCGTGAGCCGAGGAAGGGCGGGGGGAATAGTGGGTTGTCCTGCTCTACGCCCGGGGCGTGCGTGGGCAAGCCCTCGGGAGCGTCTTGAGGACCATCGTGGCTGCGCCGCGGCACCTTGCGCTCGGAGATTTCTCGGCCGAAGGCAGGGTCGTCGTCACCGGTCTTGCGCATCTCGCCCAGTCGGTCCAAAACGCGCAGTCCTTCGAAGGCGTCTTTGCCGTAGAAGACTCGTCCGTGGTAGGTCTCACGCATGTCGCGCTCGACGTAGGTGCGGGTTAAAGCGGCACCACCCAAGAGCACGGGGACGTGACTCAGGCCGAGCTCGTTCAGGGTTTGTAGGTTCTCGCGCATGATCAAGGTGGACTTCACCAGGAGTCCACTCATGCCCAAGGCGTCGGCCTGGTGCTCGTTGACGGCAGCCACCATTTCGTTGATACCGATCTTGATGCCGAGGTTGATCACCTCGTAGCCGTTGTTCGTCAAAATGATGTCGACCAAGTTCTTGCCGATGTCGTGAACGTCACCCTTGACCGTGGCCAAGACGACCGTGCCCCGACCACCCTGGTCACTTTTTTCCATGTGGGGCTCGAGGTAGGCCACGGCGGCTTTCATAGTTTCCGCACTTTGTAGGACGAAGGGAAGTTGCATCTCACCGGTCGCGAAGAGTTCGCCGACTACTTTCATACCCTCCAGCAGGATGTCGTTGACAATGTCCAAAGGACTGATGGGCTCGGCCATGGCTGCGGCCAGGTCGTCGTCGAGACCCACGCGCGCGCCGTCGATGATGCGTTGGCGCAGACGTTCGCGTAAGGGAAGATCGTCCAAGCGACTGGCGTTGTTCGAAGCCAGAGATACACCTTCGAAGAGCTTGAGCAGTTCCTGCAAGGGGTCGTAGCCGTCGCGGCGACGGTCGTAGATCAGGTCGAGGCAAACCTCGCGCACCTTTTCGTCGATGCGTGCCAGGGGGAGGATCTTGGAGGCGTGCACGATGGCCGCGCTCAGTCCCGCTTCGGCGCACTCGTGGAGAAACACGGAGTTCAAGACCTGTCGAGCGGCCGGGTTGAGACCGAAGGACACGTTGGAGAGTCCCAAGATCGTGTTCACGCCGGGAACTTCGGTCGCCATGCGGCGGATGGCTTCAATGGTTTCGATACCGTCACGACGCGACTCCTCCATTCCCGTCGAGAGGGGAAGCGCGAGGGGGTCGATGAAAATGTCAGTGGGCGAGAGCCCGTAACGCTCGACCGCCAGCTTCACGATGTTCCTGGCGGCTCGTACCTTCCAGTCGGCGCTGCGGGCTTGACCCTCTTCGTCGATGGTGGTGGCCACTACGGCGCAGCCGAATTCGGCGGCCAGCGACAAGAAGCCGTCGAGACGAGTTCCCGGGGCGTCGCCTTCTTCGAGATTGACGGAGTTCAAAATGGCCTTGCCACCCAACCATCGCAGGGCGTTGCGGGCCACCACGGTTTCGGTGGTGTCGACCATGATGGGCACTGACGACTGCGTCGCCAAGCGACTCATCACCTCGCCGATGTCGGCCACGCCGTCGGCGCCGGTGTAGTCCACGCAGACGTCCAAGATGTGGGCGCCTTCTTTGATCTGTTCGCGCGCCATCAACACGCAGGTGTCCCAGTCCCCTTCGAGCATGGCGTCGCGGAATTTCTTGGAGCCATTCGCGTTGGTGCGCTCGCCGACCATGAGCACGGAATTGTCCTGGTGGTAGGTGGTGGAGGAATAGATGGAGGCCACGGAGGGCTCGACGACAATGTGCCGCTGCGCGGGCTGGGCGCCGCGTACCGAGGCGATGACCTGGCGCAGGTGTTCGGGAGTAGTTCCGCAGCACCCACCCACCGCGCGCACTCCGAATTCGGTCACGAACTTGGTGAGGTGCTCGGCCAACATCTCCGGCGTGAGGTCGTAGTGCATCGCTCCGTCCACCACGCTGGGCAGGCCGGCATTGGGCAGACAGGCCAAGGGCACCGGGGCGCTGTCGCTGAGTTGGCGGAGGGGTTCATACATTTCGACGGGGCCGGTGGCGCAGTTCAGACCCAGCACGTCGATACCGAGCGAAGTGAGCGAGGTGATGGCGGCCCCGATTTCGGTGCCGGGGAGCATGCGGCCGGTGAGCTCGATGGTGACTTGCGTCTGGATGGGCACGACGCGGCCGTGACGGGCCATGGCGCGACGGCAGGCGTTGATGGCGGCCTTGCCACTGAGGAGGTCGAACATCGTTTCGATCAAGAGCAGATCGACGCCACCTTCGAGGAGTCCGTAGGCCATCTCTTCGTAGCTCGCGCTGAGATCGTCGTAGGAGATCTGTCCGAGCGTGGGGAACTTGGTTCCGGGTCCAATGGAACCCGCCACGAAGCGCGGACTGGCAGCGGTGGCGTATTCGTCGGCCACTCGTCGCGCGAGGACGGCAGAGCTGTGCGAGAGTTCGAAGGCCCGTTCGGCGATCCCGTATTCGGCCAACACCACCCCGAAGGAACCGAAGGAGTCGGTTTCAATAACGTCGACGCCGACGTCGAGAAAAGAGCGGTGCAGGGTCTCGATAGCGTCGGGGCGCGTGACGACGAGAATCTCGTTGCAGCCTTCCATGTGGGCACCACCGAAGTCGTCGGCCGATAAGTCCATCAATTGGAGATTGGTGCCCGTGGCCCCGTCGTAGACGAGGACGCGATCGGCCAAGGCGGCGAGGTAGGGATCCTGAGCGCTCGCCCGTAGCAAATGGGGGTTTTCGAAGGTCGGCATTACCGCTACAGGCTAGTTGGCACGAGGTCGCGTGGTGTTCGGGGGTGACGCGAGCCAGGCGACCGGTACGCTTCGACCGTGAAGATTTATACCCGCGATGGAGATGACGGCACCACTGGTTTGTACTTCGGCGGACGAGTCCTAAAGAGTTCTGACCAAATCGACGTCAACGGTGAGGTGGACGAGGCCCAAGCAGCCTTGGGCTGGGCGCGGTCCTTGACGGAACCTCGCGGTCGCCTCAACGAGTTGCTGATTCGCCTGGAACGCGACCTGTGGGTGCTCATGGCTGAAGTGGCGACCGCTCCCGAGAACCGTCACAAATTGAAGGACGAGGTCACCAAGGTTTCCCAGACCATGGTGGATAGAAACGAAGAAGAAATCGACACCCTCTCTAGTGAGTTCGAGATGCCCCGTGAATTCGTGGTGCCCGGCGAGAATCAAATCTCGGCCGCCCTCGACGTGGCGCGCACCGTGGTGCGTCGGGCGGAACGCGTGGCGGTCGGCTACCCGCTCGAGGACTCCCTCGTCGTGACCTACCTCAATCGCCTCAGCGATCTGGTGTGGACCATGGCGCGCTGGGCCGAGGGCGACACCCACCGCACCGCGCGGGGGAATTAACGGCTTAACCAAACAACAAGGGGGGCTCTCGTGAGTCGCACAGTCACATTGGGAACGAATCAGAATCTCGAGTCGGTCGGCTCCATTGCCGTCGTGGTGTGTTGGGATTCTCAGGGCGGCGTCATCTTCTCGTCCGCGCTGCAAGAAATTTTGCTCGGCCTCAATCTCACCTTCAGCGTGAACGGCACGTGGCTCAAGGAGCAGGGCCTTAAGGAGAAAGTGGGCTCCTCGCTGGTCGTCCGGAATATCCACGGCGCCAACGTGATCATTCTTTCTGGTGGACTCGGTGAGACCCTCAGCGTCGATGCCTGGCGCAAGCTTGCCGCCGCCGCGGCCCGCGCGAGTGCCCCGCGCTCGGGAGCCATCGTGGTGACCGGCAGCGCCGCGGTGTCCGAGAGTGACGCCGCGGGTGCCTGCGTTGAAGGCGCCACGCTCGCCAGCTACGTCTATTCGCTGAAAGACACGACCGAAGAAGGAAACTTTTATGTGGTACCCGTCGGCGACGCCACGGCCGAGTTGCGCTCGGCGGTGGCGAAGGCGCAGATCATTGCCGATACCGCGAACTGGGTCAAAGAACTTTGCAACCTCCCCGCGGGTAATTTGCCGCCGCAGGAGTTAGCCCGCCGCGTACTCGCAGAATTGGAAACGCGGGACCACGTGAGCGTCGAGGTCTGGGACGAACAGCGCATCGCCACGGAAAAGATGGGCGCCTTCCTGGACGTGAATCGCGGTTCCGACGAACCCGCTCGATTGGTGTACGCCAGCTATGACCCGCAGCCGGGGGCCGCTCTGGCGCACGTCATTCTGGTGGGCAAGGGCGTGACTTTCGATTCCGGTGGTTATTCCTTAAAGCCCCCGACGGGAATGATCGGCATGAAGTCCGACATGACCGGTGCGGCGGTCGTTCTCGGAGTGGTTTCCGCGGTGGCCCAACTCAAATTGGCCGTGAAGGTCAGCGCCATCACTCCGCTCACCGAGAACATGGTGAACGGGCGCGCGACCCGACCGGGCGACGTCAGCGTGGCGCGCAATGGCACCAGCATCGAAGTCCTGAATACGGACGCGGAGGGTCGACTCATTCTTTCCGACGCCCTCGTCCTCGCCACCGAAGCGCAGCCGGATCTCATCGTGGACGTCGCGACCTTGACCGGGGCACAAAACGTGGCCTTGGGCAGCGAAGTAGCGGCGCTGTTCGCCACCAGTGATGACTTGGCGAGCGACTTTACCGCCGCGGGAGAACGTGCTGGTGAATCACTCTGGCGCCTGCCGTTGGTGGACAGCTACGACGCCTACCTGGATTCCGACGTGGCCGACGTTAAGAACATCGGCAAGGCCGGTGAAGCGGGCACCATCGTGGCCGCATTATTCCTTCGTCGCTTCGTGTCCGATAGTCCGTGGGTGCACCTCGACATTGCCGCCCCCGCGGAGAGCGACGCGAACAAGGGCTATCTCACCAAGGGTTCGACCGCCTTTAGCTTTCGCACCATCGTGGAGTACCTGCGTACTCTCTCAGAGCGTTAAGAGGCGAACTCTCTCCGCCCGCGTGGGTGTCGCGCGATCGAGTGACGGTGAACGAAAGTCACCTTCTTCGTCGCGGTATCCAATAATCACGGAGGCCACTAGTTGCTCGTCTCTCGCACCAATCAGGTCGAGCACTCGTTGGTCGTGGCGAAAGTTCCCCCACATGGTCGCCTGCAATCCGGCTTCTTCGAGCAAGAGCAACAGGCTCATGGTGGCCATGGCGGCGTCGGTCTGCCAGTAAGGGACGGGCCAGTTCTCTCGGTCCTCCAGTCCGGATTTCGACTTGTCGGATTCTGAGTAGCGATCGGTATAGGCCGACGGGCTACCGGTGGCCACGACCACGGCTCCCGCCCGTAAGAGGCCAGGGGCACGCCGGTTTTCCTCGCGCCACGCGGCGTCGGTCGCCGCGTCGAAATAACGGGACACGGCACCACCGGCCAGCACCGTAAAACGAACGCCGGCAGAATTTCCCGCGGTCGGACTGCGTAAAGCTTCCTCGCAGAGCCCCACGACCACCGCGGCCTCCACGGTGCGTGGCTGGAAGCTCCGCACCATGCGACGTCGACGGAGAGCCTCGCGTAATTCCACCTCACAGTCCTAGCAAAGTCCCCGTGTGGAATAGATGACCAAACTGGTAAGATTTAGAAAGAGAGAGGGAGTACCGTGGCCACACCGAGAGAGCTTCTGAATGCGGCCAAGGCCGATATTCGCGAAATCGACCCTGCCGACGTGGCCGCCCGTTTGGACCATTTCACCCTGCTCGACGTCCGTGAACCCGACGAATACGACCAAGGCGCCGTCCCCGGCGCCGTTCACGTGCCGCGAGGCCAACTCGAATTCAACGTCGAAGGCCGTCTGCCCGACAAGCACGCCCCCATCGCCGTCTACTGCGCCGGTGGCGTGCGCTCCGCCTTCGCCACCAAGACTCTCCAAGAGTTGGGCTACACCGACGTGGTGTCAGTCATCGGTGGTTTTAATAAGTGGAAAGACGATGGTCTGGTCTGGACGACGCCACGCGTGCTGAGCGCCGATCAGCGCGTTCGCTACCACCGCCACCTTCTGCTCCCCGAAGTGGGCGAAGAAGGTCAGATGAAACTTCTCGACGCCAAGGTCCTGCTGCTTGGTGCGGGAGGCCTGGGATCACCCGCCGCTCTCTACCTCGCCGCAGCCGGAGTGGGCACCTTGGGCATTATCGACATGGACGTGGTCGACTCGTCCAATCTGCAACGCCAGATTCTGCACAACATGGAGCGCGTGGGAATGCGCAAGGTCGATTCGGCCCGCGCGACCATCGAAGCCATGAACCCGGACATCACGGTCAACACCTACGACGTGCGCCTGGGTGCCGACAACGTGCTCGACATCATTGACGGCTACGACGTCATCGTGGATGGCACCGACAACTTCCCGACGCGATATCTCGTCAACGACGCCGCCTTGTTGAAAAAAATTCCGGTCGTTCACGGTTCCATTTTCCGTTTCGAAGGCCAGGTCACGGTCTTTCACCCCTACGTAGGTCCTTGCTACCGGTGCATGATTCCCGAGCCACCGCCCGCCGAATTAGCGCCGAGTTGTGCCGAAGCGGGCGTGGTGGGAGTGCTGCCGGGCATCATCGGTTCCATTCAGGCGCTCGAAGCGCTGAAGATTATTCTCCGCCTCGGTGACCCTTTGGTGGGACGACTCTTGACCTACGACGCCTTGGACCAGAGTTTCCGGACCTTCAAGGTTCGTCGCGACCCCGCGTGCCCCGCCTGTGGCGAGAATGCCGGCGAGATCATCATCGCGGAATACGACGAGTTCTGCATGCCCCACGCCGTACTTAAGGCGTAGAAAGCTTCACGACCACGCTGCCCACGATTTTGTCGTGAAGGGTTTGGCGACGTGGTGACCAGAGCGACCACAGAACATCCAGCAGGGAAATCACCAGACAGATAACGGCCACGCCGAGAAACTGCGTCATCGCGTGACTCACGGAGGGTGGGAGGCTGATCGACTGACTCTTCGCGGGAATGTGTTGCGCCCAGTTGGTGACGACGGACAGCGGACGATGGGCGCTGAGTAGGAGCGCCATCCCCGGAATTTGCATGACCACGGGACGAGCGGCCGCTTGGGCGATCGAGAGCCGTTCGCGGCCACGCGCGTCGACCACCCGGGTGCGTACGGCGCGGTTCCCCAAGGTCTGACCCTGCGCGGAGGAAAGAAAATGCACGTTGTAGGCCACCAGCAGGAGCATTTCAATAAGGAAACGCGTCAACAAGGGTAAGGAACGGGGCGTCACCACGCTGACCGGAACGGCCACGACCATGGAGTCAATAATGCTCGCCCCGACCCGCTGCCACCAGCCGGAATAGGGGAGCTGCCACTGGGCGTCACGGTCCTTCGCCGCGGGCGTGCTGGTACCGCACGAGGGGCACCGTGCGGCACTCCCTTGATCGTGACCACAATGAGAACAGAACACTATGACTCCTTGACTGGCTTCTCGTGTGCCCGTAACGAGGAGATATTTCCCCCACGCTTACCGAGATCGTCGTAGAGGCGCAGATGTTGTTGCGCACTCAGGGATGATTCGTGGGCTGCGAGAAAGTCGCGCGTGGCGGAGGCGTGGACGCGGGGAGCGCCGCCGCGGGCCCAGCGCACGATGGCGCCTGAGAGTTCCGCGGGGGTCACCTGTTGCGCCCACGGGCCGGTGCACAGGTCGTCAACTCCCGTCGGTGTCGAGGTGAGTACCGGCACGCCGGCCCGTGCGGCTTCGAGAATCACCGTGGGTTGGCCTTCCCAGTGCGAGGGCAGAATAAAAAAGTCGGTCGCGGAAAACCACGTCGCGGCCTCGGGAAGATAGGGGGTGAGGTGCAGCAGGGGAAACTCGTCGCTGGCCGCCTCTCTCCCTATCTCGTCACGCAGGGGTCCGTCGCCGACACACCAGACCAGAGGCGTCAGGGTTCCGAGTTCTTCGCGCGCCGCGCGCAGGGCGCTGAGTAGTCCGCGGTGATTTTTCTGTTCGGAAAATCGAGCCGGGTAGAGGGCGACCATTCGACCCGTCGCTTCCGGAAGACGCGCGAGCAACTCTTCACGGCGATGAGTTTCTCCGGGTGCCGGAGCGATGTTGTTGATCACGCTACTTTCGAGTCCGTAGCGAGCCAGAAGGTCTCGTGGTCCCGTGCCGCAGGCCACTACCGGAATCTTGGTCAGTCGGGTTCGGTAGATACTGGCCCGGGCGCGTCGGGGATCTATTCCGTGACAGGTGACCACGCGAACGGGCGCCGCGAGTGTCCGCAGGATGAGCGCCATACGAAGACCGTGTCCGTGGACCACCCCGGGGCGCAATTCGCGAACGAGACGACGGGTAGCCCTTACGAATTTCCACGGGTGTCGCCGTGACCAGGCGGGGAGTCGGTACAGAGTCACGCCGTCGAGGGGGGCAAAGTCGCCCGCCCCGATGGCAATGGCTACCTTCGCGCCCTGCTGGTGCAGCGCGCTCGCGAGGAGGCGTATCTGCGTCTGCATGCCGCCACGTCCTGCGTTGCCCGCGAGCAACAAAATGGGGCGCTGGTCAGCATTCACCTAGTAATCGTGGCACGTCCGAGTGCCCTCCTCTCGCCACCGCCTAACCTTGATGAGCGTGAGCACCTCTGACGAACGCCTAACCGATTCGGGCATCACTATTGCTCCCGTCTACGGACCCCACGACACCAGCCACTTCGACCCCGTCGCCCAATTAGGTGAACCGGGAGAGTACCCCTACACCCGTGGCGTGCACCCCACCATGTACCGCGGCCGTTTGTGGACCATGCGCCAGTACGCCGGTTTCGGCACCGCCGAGGCCACGAACCAACGTTTCAAGTTTCTGTTAGACGCGGGCCAGACGGGTCTGTCCTGCGCCTTTGACCTTCCCACTCAAATGGGTTACGACGCCGACCACGTGCGCTCGGAGGGCGAAGTGGGAAAAGTAGGGGTGGCCATCTCGTCGCTCGAGGACATGCGTGCCTTGCTGTCGGGCCTGCCCTTGGATCAGGTAACCACGTCGATGACCATCAACGCCACGGCCTCTACTTTGTTACTGCTGTATCAGCTGGTCGGAGAAGAGCAGGGTGTGCGCGGTGACCAATTGCGCGGCACTATTCAAAACGACATCCTGAAGGAATACGTGGCGCGCGGAACCTACATCTACCCTCCACGACCGTCCATGCGCCTCATCGTGGATACTTTCGCGTATTGCGCCAAGGAGATGCCGAACTGGAACACCATTTCGATTTCCGGATACCACATTCGTGAAGCGGGATCCACGGCGGTGCAGGAAATCGCCTTCACCTTGGCCAATGGCGTGGCCTACGTCGAAGCCGCCTTGGCGGCCGGTTTGGCCCTCGACGACTTCGCCCCGCGACTCTCCTTCTTCTTTAACGCACACAACAATCTTTTTGAAGAAGTGGCGAAATACCGTGCCGCTCGTCGCCTATGGGCGACGATTATGCGTGAACGCTTCGGCTCAACCGATCCGCGTTCGCAAATGCTTCGCTTCCACACCCAAACGGGGGGTTCCACCCTCACCGCACAGCAGCCCGTCAATAACGTCGTCCGTGTCACCCTGCAGGCGCTCGCGGCCGCCTTGGGTGGGACGCAGAGTTTGCATACCAACGGCTTTGATGAAGCGCTAGGACTGCCGACCGAGCAGGCGGCCAAGTTGGCCCTGCGCACGCAGCAGATTGTGGGTTACGAGTCCGGTATCGCCGACACCGTCGATCCACTCGCGGGCAGCTATTTCGTGGAGTCTCTGACCGACGACGTGGAGGCCAAGGCCCGCGAATATATCGCGGCCATCGACGCCATGGGTGGGGCCGTGGCAGCCATTGAGGCGCGCTTCATGCAAGACGAGATTGAATCCGCCGCGTACGATTTCGCCCGCAGCGTCGACCGTGGCGACAAGGTCGTTGTGGGAGTCAATAAGTTCGTGGACTCGGATTCTACGAAGAATGATGTCTTCCCCGTAGACATCGAACAGCAAATCGCCCAACGTTCGCGGGTGATCGATTTGAAGACCCGTCGTGATAACGCTCTGGTGGCGAGATCCTTGGCGGATCTTGAAATCGCCGCTCGCGGTACCGCCAACGTGTTGTACCCCATGAAAGAGGCGCT